>ERZ1026975.519-NODE-519-length-23845-cov-4.707818_pt1 | contig 23845 bp, 18 predicted proteins | sample MGYA00519561_ERZ1026975 | MGnify/ENA primary metagenome ERZ1026975 (study PRJEB26926, sample SAMN06164672) | human gut metagenome | biome: ENVO:00009003; feature: ENVO:2100002; material: ENVO:00002003 | host: Homo sapiens | place: USA | collected 2012 ... | reverse complement strand
GCCTTATCGTCGGCAGCGTCAGATGTGTATAAGAGACAGCTTATGAAGAAACACTCCCACACAGACCTAGAAGCTTTTGGAAAATGTCATGTTCAATGGGAGCCGACCTTTCCCAAGGTGATGACTTCTGCGCTTTCACATTCTTGTTCCCACTGCGAAACGGAATGTTCGGAGTAAAAGTTAGAAGTTATATAACTACACTTACCTTGAGTAAGTTGAACCTGGCCATGAGACAAAAGTATCAAGAGTTTATCGACGAAGGTACGCTTATTGTTATGGAGGGAAGTATTTTAGATGTCCAAGAAGTATACGAGGATCTTGACAAATTCATAATAGACGCTCAGTATGATGTTTGCGCATTGGGCTATGATCCATACAACGCAAAAGAGTTTATTGAAAGATGGGCTCAGGAGAATGGATCATTTGGAATTGAGAAAGTTCCACAGGGTGTTAGAACTGAAACGGTTCCTCTCGGAGAAATTAAGAAACTGTCAGAAAAGAGGATGCTGATATTTGACGAGTCTTTGATGAGTTTCTGTATGGGCCATTGCATAACATTGGAAGATACAAACGGAAACAGAAAGCTGTATAAGAAACGATACGAAGACAAAATTGATAACGTCTCAGCATTGATGGATGCGCTTGTTGCTTACAAAGTTAATAAAGATGCATTCGAATAGGAGTAATGGTTATGTATGTAAAAATAAAGAATAAGGACGGGACCATGTCACTGGTTCATTCTGACTTATGTGGTGACCATCTGGAACATTATGGACTGCCGAGACGGTCTGGCCGTTACAAGTATGGATCAGGAAAAGATCCGTATCAACATTCCGGAAGAAGAGCATCGCATCTGGAGTCAAAATCAGATCGGCTTGCGTCTAAGATGAAGAAACAAACTTCTCAGAAGACAAAGTCACGTATATCCAATTACGAACGAAAAGCTTCAGAAGCTATGGCTAAAAGAGTCAAGTTCAAAGAAAAGGAAGAGGCAAAACGAGTCAAACGTGACCATGCTCTTACGGATATTGGATATACCGGAAATCTTCAAAAAGCTGAACGAGCTCGGAAGAAGGCAAACCGTTATGGAAAGAAAGCTGCTAAGTACACCAAGAAGGCTGAAGCTATCAAACGGCGTACAAACAAAACTGCAGAAAAGAAGAAAACGGTAGATGCTGAGTTAGCTTCTATCCGTGGTGCAAAATACGTTCAAAAACTTAAAAAGAAACAGAAAGGATGGTAATATGAGTAATTCTGTATATTACAAGGCCACCGATGAGGACGGAAACACTGTTCTCAGACATAGCTGGAAAAAGCACAAATACTTATACATTAAAAATGGTAAGTATGTCTACCCAGAAGACGTTAAAAAATCGTCTGTTCCATACAAAGGCCCAACATCAGCAATGCAGGCACAGAAAGCTCAGCATGAGAAGGATTTCCAGAAACGTGTTAGAGCTATGAATGCTCATACTGTAGCTAAGAAGAATGCTGACATGGTTAGAAAGAAACAGGAACAGCAGATGAAACAGATCGCTGCTAATGTTAAGAAACAGAACGCTCCTTCGACAAAAGTTAAGAAAGCAGCAAACTTCGCTAAAAAGGTAGCAACCAGAGACGCAGTTGCAAAGACCGTAGCAGCAAGATATCTTCTGGACAAAGCTTCAAAATCACCAACAGCTAACGCTGCAAAGGCAAAAGCAAGATCAGTAGTTTCAAAGGGAGAGTATAAGCTTGAAAGAGCTGGACAGAAACTTGCTAGAGATGTCAAGAAGACCAGTGCATATAAGAAAGCTAGAAAAGCTACTTCTACTGCTAGGAGCCGTGCAATGACTCCAGCAGAAGCACGCAATAAGGCAAATTCTGTCAGATCAAAGGCAGAGTACAAAATTGAACGAGCTGGTCAAAAGCTTGCCAATGATGCCAAACCTTATGCAACATCGGTAAAGAAGAATGTTAACAAGGCATATAAGTCAGCTAAGAAAGAATACAATAGAGTTTCTAGAGATGCCAGCAAAGCTTACAAATCAGCTAAGAAGAAAGCTAAGAAAGTAAGCAGATCTTTCAATAAAGCTAAGCGCGCAGGCAAAGCTTATCTGGATTACCTTACTAAATAAGGAGATTACTTATGGGTTTTATGAACAGATTAAAGCATGGTTGGAATGCGTTTATGAACAAAGATCCAACAGCGTATCAAAATGGAACTGGTCTTGGCGCAGTGAGCTATGACAATCCATCTCGTCCTAGACTTACGATGGGAAATGAGCGGTCAATCGTTACAACGATCTACAATAAGATATCCGTAGATGCCGCAGCAATTGACGTAGAACACGTCATGCTAGACGCAGACAAACGCTTTACTGACGACGTTGAGGATGGGCTTAACTACTGTTTAACAATGGAAGCCAATATTGATCAGACATCGCGAGCGTTTAAACAGGATATTTTCCTGAAACTTCTTGACGAAGGATGCGTTGCTATAGTTCCGATTGATACGACTATGGACCCTGTGCATGGCAACGTTTACGATATTCAGACGATGCGTACAGCAAAGATAATCAATTGGTATCCGCGCCATGTTAGAGTGCGAATCTACAATGATCACACTGGCGAATTCGAGGAAATGGATCTTCCAAAGAAAATGGTCGCGATCGTTGAAAATCCATTCTATGCAATTATGAATGCACAGAATTCAACGGCGCATCGACTGAAAAGAAAGCTTGCAATTCTCGATTTCATAGATGATCGAAGTGGATCTGATAAGCTTGATTTGATTATTCAGTTGCCATATACGATTAAGTCTGAAGCAAAGAGAGCTCAGGCTAAAGAACGTCGTAAAGAACTTACTGAACAATTGGCAAGCTCGGAATACGGCATTGCTTACATCGATTCTACTGAGCATGTAACACAGCTCAATAGGTCGATTGAAAACAATTTACTCAAGCAGGTAGAGTATTTCACAAATTTGTTATTCTCTCAGCTTGGAATGACGGTAGAGATTCTCAATGGCACAGCAGACGAGAATACAATGAATAACTACTACAATAGTATAGTTGAGCCAATACTTGCAGCAGTTGTAGATGAGATGAATCGGAAGTTCTTAACAAAGACTGCTAGGACCAAAGGGCATGCAATTAAATATTTTAGAGATCCATTTAAACTGGTGTCTACTACAAATCTTGCAGAGCTCGCTGATAAGTTCACGAGAAACTGTATAATGACATCTAATGAATTCAGGCAAGTAATTGGATTAAGGCCAGTGGATGATCCTAAAGCAGATACGCTGACGAACAATAATATTTCGGCGTCGAACACTGAATTGGATCAGATGTATAATACAAATTCTGCTGACGAGGAAACAGAAGAACAATAAAGGAGGAATTTAAAATGGGAGCTAAACGCTCAAAGTATGCCGATTGCGACTTTAAGGGCTGGGCTACAAAGTTTGGTATTCTTTGCGCTGATGGAAGAATTATTCAGCATGGTGCTTTTGATGATATCGATGGCGCTAAAGTTCCATTAGTGTATAACCATGATCACGGTAACATTAATAGCGTGCTTGGGCATGCTTATATGGAATGCCGAAAAGATGGTGTTTATGCGTACGGATATTTCAACGGTTCAGATAATGGTCAAATCGCGAAAGATGCTGTTCAGCACGGAGATATGGATTCGCTTAGTATTTGGGCGAATCATCTTCAGCAGCGTGGGCCATATGTTCAGCATGGTGAAATTAAAGAACTTAGCCTTGTTCTTGCAGGAGCAAATCCAGGAGCATACATTGAAGATGTTGCCTTAGCACATGGTGACACAATTGACAATGATGATTATGAGGCATATATTTATTCGGGAGAGTATCTTGAGATTATGCACTCAGATGAGAAAGGAGAAGACGAAGTGGATAATAAGCGCATTCAGGATGTCGTTGATACAATGACGCCAGAACAGAAGGATGCTTTCTACATGGCTGTAGGAAGTGCATTAGCAGAAGATCCTAACGCTCTCGAAGACGAAGATGAATACGAGGACGAGGATGATCACGACGATTCCGAAGAATATGAAGAGGAGGATGACGACGAAGATCCTGACAAAGATGATGACGATTCCGAAGAATATGAAGAGGAGGATGACGACATGGGTGCAATCGCACATAACTTATTTGAAGGCAACGATACAGACAACGGAGACGTTCTGTCCCACAGCGAAATGCAGGAGATTATCGAGGACGGTAAGAGATATGGCTCTATGAAAGAATCATTCCTTGCTCATGGTATTACAAATATTGAGTACCTGTTCCCGGATGCCAAAAATTTAAACACACCACCTGAGTTCATTGCAAGAGACCAGGGATGGGTAACCGAAGTAATGAACGGTGTACATCACACACCATTCTCAAGAATCAAATCTACATTTGCAGACCTGCGTGAGGATGAAGCTCGTGCAAGAGGTTACATCAAAGGTAAGCTGAAGAAGGAGGAAGTATTCTCATTACTAAAGAGAACAACCACCCCGCAGACAATCTACAAGAAACAGAAGATTGATCGTGATGATGTAATTGACATTACAGATTTTGACGTAATTGTTTGGCTGAAAGCAGAAATGAGAATGATGCTGAACGAGGAAATTGCAAGAGCAGTCCTGGTTGGTGATGGACGTCTTATATCCAGTGACGATCACATCAAAGAGGACAGCGTTCGTCCAATTTGGAAAGATGCTGATCTCTACACAATTAAGTATCCTATTGCAATTACAAAAGAAACAACCGCAGCTGAGAAGGCTACAGCATTCATTGAGGCTTGTGTAAGAGCACGTATCGAATACAAGGGTTCTGGTAATCCAAAGCTGTTCGCTCCAGAGTCAATCATTACTGAGTGCTTACTGCTGAAGGATAAGAATGGCCGTATCATCCATGACAACATTGACAAGCTGGCTACAGCATGCCGTGTATCTAAGATTGTATCCGTTCCGGTTATGGAAGGTCTTACTCGTGTGGACAAGACTGACACATTAGCTCTTCAGGGTATTATCGTAAACCTGCAGGATTACAACATCGGTGCAGACAAGGGCGGAGCTATCAACATGTTTGATGACTTCGACATTGATTACAACGCTCAGAAGTATCTTATCGAGACACGTATCTCTGGTGCGTTAATCAAACCATTATCAGCTATTGCAATCGAGACAAAAATTCCTACAGCAGACCTTAGCAAGGCATCTGCTGGATCAGGAACTGGAGTCAGCGGTAACTAATCAAAATGGGAGGAAATGATCGTGAATAGATGGTATGGCAAGATCGGCTTTGCAGAGCAAGTGGAAACAGCTCAATCAGTTTGGACTGAGCAAATAACGGAACGTACATATCGAGGAGATATTCTTCGTAATACGAGACGGCTTCAGGATTCACAGCAGATCAATAGCAACATTTCAATCTCTAATCAGATAAGTGTAGTCGGCGATGCCTATATACGCGATCATTTCATTAACATGAGATGGATTGAGTTTATGGGGGCTAAGTGGAAGGCAACAGAAGTTGATGCTTCGCAGGCCCCTAGACTTATAATAACGTTGGGAGAGCTGTGGAATGAGGACGAGACTTGACTTTGATAGATATTTAAAAGATATCGTTGGAGAGGGTGCCAATGTATATTTCCAGCCCCCTTCTAATGTATCCGGTGCTGGGCAAAAAGTTATAAAAAACATAAAATACCCAGCTATAATATATTCTGTTGATGATTATAATATTCGATCGGCAGATAATAAAAATTATAGCGTTGATAAAGAATACGCAGTAGAAGTGGTAACTAAAGACCCGGATAGTACATTGATTGATAAGATAGTGGAGATGCCCACTGCGAGATTCAATAGATCTTACTTATCAGATGGCATGTATCATTCGGTCTTTGTAATTATATTTTAAAGGAGGAAAAACATGTCTAAATTAACATGGGACAAAACCGGAGAACGTAAATACGAAACCGGTGTAGATCATGGCGTTATTTACCCGGTTATTGACGGAGAATATGGCGCTGGTTCTGCGTGGAATGGTCTTACCGCAGTTACAGAATCTCCATCTGGAGCAGAAGCATCTGCTGTATATGCTGATAACATGAAGTATCTTAGCCTCATGTCAGCAGAAGAGTTTGGAGCTACAATCGAAGCTTATACTTATCCAGAAGCATTTGACAGGTGCAACGGTACAGCCGAGATTAGTAAGGGAGTTACTATCGGCCAGCAGAACAGAGATACATTCGGCTTCTCTTATCGTACCCTGATCGGTAATGATGTAAAGAGTAATGATTATGGCTACAAGATTCATATCGTTTACGGAGCTAAGGCTTCTCCATCTGAGAAAGGCTTCCAGACAGTAAATGATTCACCAGAGGCAATTTCGTTCAGTTGGGAATTATCAACAACCCCAGTTACAGTTGACGGATTCAAGCCTACTGCTCATCTCGAGATTGATTCCACAAAGATCGAAGCTACCAAGATGAAGAAGATTGAGGATGCTTTATACGGCACAGAAAGTGCAGAAGCTAAGTTGCTGCTTCCGGATGAGATCATTAACCTTTTAAAATAACAGACCCGTCACTGGATGTCTCTGCAACTCCTATTACAGGAGAAGACGACCTGCTTGGAAAGAAGGCAGCTGACCTTCAGTCCAATATCAAGGTCAATGAGAGTACTGGAGTAATTTCTGGTACTCTTAACTACGTGACGGGCTATACAGGATTCAGCAGTAAAGTCGACGAACAGAGTGGTAATTACATCGCTCTTGATATTGCTCCAAAGAGTGGTTTCCCTGAATCATTAACAGTTGAAGTTAAGGGCGGAACATCTGGTCCATCTAAACTTCTCCAGTCTGATCATCAGGCAGTTCTTAAGATCAAGGACACTAATAAGCAGTCCATCTTGATTAAAGCAACTAACAAAGGCGCGACAGAAACAAAAGAATACTTACTTACAGGTGTAACACTTAAAACAGAATAAAGTTTTTCCTAGTCTGCTGAAATATGCAGACTGGGATTTTTAAGAATGAAAGGAGATTAAATTATGTTTATCAAAACTATTAATTACAAGGACTTTGACGGAAATGAGAGATCTGAAGATTTCTACTTCAATCTTACTCAGAGTGAAATTTTAAAATTGGAAACAAGTCTTAACGGGGGCTTAACATCATATATGAGCCTTATTGTGCAGAAACAGTCTCAGCCGGATATCATGAATATTTTTGGGAAGATTATTGACGCATCTTACGGAATCAAATCTCTTGACGGCCGTACATTTACAAAGACTCCTGAAGCACTGGCAGAGTTCAAGGCTACTGCAGCATATGACAAGTTCTTTATGGAAATTTGTATGGACGAAGCAAAAGCTTCCGAGTTTCTGCTTAATATCATGCCTGACGATGTAAATGACAAGATCAAGAAAGCAGCGGAATCCGGAGTCTATGACGATGCTACATTAAGCGATGCTCAGAGAAAAGCGATCTCAGCAGCAATGGCGGAAGTAGCAGGATCTGTGGCTGCAACTGATGATGCTGTGAAAGAAGGAAACTAAGGAGATAATTATGCTCGAATTAATTCTTCCCGGATATGAGCCATTTGATCAAGAAACTCAAACTTTTGGAAAGGTTGTAAAACCTACTAAGATTAAGCTCGAGCACTCCTTAATAGCAATTTCAAAATGGGAGCAAATATGGCATAAGCCATTGCTGAAACTCATGGATGAAGGAACTCTAACGGATGAAGAGTTTTTTGATTATATGTATTGCATGATAGTTGGGTCTTTCGATAAGGTCGAATTCTTTAAACGGCTTGATGATCATTTACTTAAAAAAGTAACAGACTATATCAATGACCCAGCTACGGCATCTAGGGTTTTTACAATTGGAGATGATGACAAAGGAAAACCGGAGACGTTAACTAGCGAATTAATATATGCTTACCTAGCAATAGCTAGAATACCATTCGACCCTTGCGAGAAATGGAATATAAAGCGTGTATTTATGCTAATAGAATTATACACTGTAAAAACTAATCCACCTAAGAAAATGTCCAATGAAGAAATCCGAAGATGGCAAAAGAAAGAAAATGAACGAAGAAAAAAAGAATTACACACAAAGGGGTGACATTATGGCCAGAACACGAAAAGCGGCTGTTAACCTTATTAATTCTTGGGTTGGCAAAAATGAAAAAGATGGATCTTATAAATCCATTCTTGATATTTACAACAAACAGAAAACAAAACCAAGAGGCGTCACTATGAAACCTAGAATGGCATGGTGCGCTACGACTTGGTCCGCAGTAGCAATTGCCCTTGGATACACTGATATTATGCCTGTTGAGTGCAGTTGTTTCTACCTTATTAAAAGGGCACAGAAAATGGGTTGCTGGAAAGAGAATGATAACTACATTCCTAAAATTGGAGATGCTTGTCTTTATGATTGGCAGGACAATGGGGTTGGAGATAACAAAGGAACTCCAAAACACGTTGGCATGGTAACATATGTCAATAAGAAAGAAGGATACTTTGTTGTAACGGAGGGAAATTATAAAGACGCTGTTAAGAAGAGAACTATCAGTATTAATGGAAGATTTATACGCGGATTCATTACTCCGAAATACGACGCAGGCCAGCCAAAAATTAATACAAGTGCAAATCGCCATGCTGCGAAAGACGTCAAAACGGTAGCTAGAGAAGTTATCGCTGGGCAATGGGGAGAAGATTACAAATCGAATCTTAAAGAAAAGCATTATAATGTTGACGCAGTTATGAAAGAAGTAGATGCAGTAATTAACACTCCATGCGGTTTAACGACCACTACCTGTTCGGCAGCATATACGAGCAATATTTATAAGAACTCGTATAAAACTTCTAAGAAAGTACCTATGCGCATTGACGCTGGATGGAACAAAAAGCTCATGATTGAAATTCCAGCCGGCAGAAAGGTTGAATGCTATGGATATTTCAATAAGTATAAAAAATCAGTATGGCTGCTTTGTGTTGCAACTATTAAAGGAAAGAAGTATACGGGGTTTGTAGAATCTTCTGCGTTAATTAGATAAGGAGAAATGACATGATCAGATGCAAACTTGAGGGTAACTTTAAAAAGCTCGATAATTATTTCGAAAAACTTTTGGAAGGTGTTAACGTTGGTATATTAAACAAGTACGGACGTGAAGGCGTAGCTGCCCTCAAGGCTGCAACTCCTGTTGACACTGGAGTAACAGCAGCATCGTGGTATTATGAAATAGTTCGTGGAAATGGGTCAGTAAGTTTGGTTTTTAAAAATTCTAATGTAGTGAACCATGTGAATATAGCTATTATTCTACAGTATGGGCATGGAACTAGAAATGGTGGATATGTTCAGGGGGTTGACTATATTAACCCGGCTTTAAAGCCGGTATTCGATAGGCTAGCTAAAGATGCTTGGAAGGAGGTCACTGGATAATGGGTAAAGTTGTTGAAGATGACGTTGTTCGAATGCAATTCGAGAATGGACAATTCGAGAAAAAAATCCGTCAAAGTCAAAAATCTATAGAAGCTCTTAAGAAAAGCATCGATTTTAGTGAGTCTGGAAAGAGTCTTGCTAAATTTCAAAATGAGACCAAAAAGTTCAACATGGACGGAATGGGCAGAGCGGTAGAAGCGGTTCAAGTTAAGTTTTCGGCTATGGATACAATAGCTATGAGCGTTTTAAACCGGCTTACAAATGCTGCTATAAATGCTGGCAAGAGGATAACGTCTGCTTTAGCATTTGATGGAATGTCTGACGGATGGAATGAATATAAACTGAAGATGAATTCGATCCAGACAATTATTATGTCTACTGGAGAAAGCTTATCTACAGTTAATAAGTATCTCGACGAGCTCAATAAGTACTCAGATAGAACAATTTATTCGTTCTCAGACATGACCGCAAATATCGGTAAGTTTACAAACGCCGGTGTAGGTTTGAAGGATGCAGTTGCGGCAATTAAGGGTGTTTCGAACGAAGCAGCTATTTCAGGTGCAAATGCAGAGCAAGCATCGCATGCCATGTATAACTTTGCTCAGGCATTATCTGCTGGATATGTAAAATTAATTGACTGGAAATCAATTGAAGTAGCGAATATGGCCACTATGGATTTCAAGCAGAATTTGCTTGATACTGCTGTTGCTCTAGGTACAGTTGTTAAAAAGGGTGAAGACTACTACACCACAACTACAAATGCTAAAGGAGCTACATCTGACGCATTCAATGCTACAAAAAACTGGAACGATAATCTTCAGTATCAGTGGATGACTACTGACGTACTCATTCAAACGCTTGGTAAGTATACGGATGAAACAACCGAATTAGGACAAAAAGCGTATGCTGCAGCTTCGGAATTCAAAGATGCCGGACAGATGTTTGCTGCTTGGAAAGAAGCGATCGGATCTGGATGGGAGCATACATGGGAAACAATATTCGGTAACTTCGAAGAATCCAAAAAGCTTTGGGGATTTATAGATAGCATAATCGGTGATTATATCGTAAAAACGTTTGCTGCTAAGAATGCTACTCTAGATGCCTGGAAGAAAATGGGTGGCCGCAATTCATTAATGCGTTCATTCACAAATACTCTAGCAGCAGCTGTTGCAGTATTAGATACTTTCAGGGTTGCTTATAGAGCTATCTTCCCAGAAAAGAATGCAAAAGAAATAAAAAATATAACCGATGCATTTGAAGCTTTCACTAAGAAACTAATAATGTCTAGGGATAAGGTCGATAAATTATACAGGACATTGAAAGGTTTATTCACAATTGTCAAGATTGTTAAAAATGTTCTTGGAGTAGGACTTAAGACAGCCTTACAGGTAGTTTCTAAATTGTTGGGTATATCTGTAAATAGTATACTCGACCTTACAGCGGTTCTAGGTGATGGAATTGTACAGTTTGAAAAGTTTGGAAATATTTCAGGTATAGCTGCTAAGAGTGTCGATTTCATATCATCAGCAATAGCATTTGCCATCAAAAATATTGAGTACTTTGCAAAAGCGATTTGGAATTGGAAAGGAACACAGGAAGTAATAAAATTCTTAGACGATCTTATAGTTAAAACGTTGTGGCCAGACATAAAAGAATTTGGTGAAAATGCCGGAAATATGATCGATGATTTTATAGACCACTGCGAAGAAGTTGGTCATATAGATTTCAAAGCTTTGCTTAGTACTATTATTGGGATAGGTGCTATTGCGAAAGATAGTTTTGGAGGCGCTGGAAATTCCATAGATTCATTTACGTCGAAACTGTATTCGCTTAGATCTAAGATTACTGGATATTTTAAAGGTTGGACGGATCAAGCAACTGGATTTAAGAAAACGATGATTGACACATTTGATGGGGTGTTTTCATTTGTTAAAGACAAATCTGGAAAAGTTAATACTGCTAACATATTGACTATTTTGTTGGGCGGCGTTTCAGTAAAAGCTCTTTATAATCTTTCTAAATTGTTAGAGGTGCTTACAGATAGATTCGGTGGTTTATTTGCATTACCGGCAGCAATAGGTAACAGTTTTATTAAACTAATGAATCAAGGAGCATTAACTCTTAAAACTTGGCAAGATTCTATCAAAGCCGATATAGTTATTAAGATTGCAAAAGCTGTAGCTATATTAGTTGGGTCCATAGCTTTGTTAACTGTGTTACCTCAGGATCGAATCGAAGGTGCCGTTGTTTTGATAGGTATATTGGGAGCAGCGTTAACGGCATTTGCTTACGCGATCGGTTCTATTTCAACAGAAAAGTTAGCAAAGGGATTTTCTGGTGTTTCAGCAATGGTCATTTCTATTGCTGGAAGTATTTTACTAATGACTGTTGCACTTGAGAAACTTCAAAATGTGACCATTAATAAATCCATGGCAATTAATATTGGAGTAATTACAGGGCTTGTAGGAGTTATTACAATATGCTCAGGAGCTTTAACAAAGTATACAATGGGTGCAAATGCTAAATTAGCAGCCGCTGGAGCCCTTCAAATTGTATCTTTAGCAGCCTCTTTGCTACTGATGGTTAAAGCTATAAAAGGGTTGTCTAATTACAATATTGAAGATGCTGGGAGCACTATTGGTGCTTTAGTATTGGCTGTTGGATCATTATCAGTTCTTATGATTGCTGTTGGAAAAGCGAACGCTTTAGGCGGAACTAGAGGAGCACTTACATTATTAAGTTCCGTAGTGGCAATATATGGATTAGCTAAAGTAATGTCTAAAATTTCTAATATGGATTTTAGTTCTATGAAGAAAGGGTGGAAGCAATTCGTAGCTGTATTTGGAACGATGATGCTACTATTCAAGGCGTCTGCTAAAGCCGGTCCTAATGCATCTAAAGCAGCCGTATTATTGCTGGGATTTACAGTTAGTTTACACGTTTTACTTGCTGCATTTGAGAAGCTTCAAAAGTACGATCTTAAGACAATGGCTAAATGCATAATCGATCTAATTGCGTTGATGATACCTATTGGAGGGTTGATTAAGGCTAGCGCCAGTGCTGGTCAATATGCGGCTAGAGCTGGTGTAATGATGATGACGGTTGCAGGTTCCATTGTAATTCTTACTGCAGCTATAGCTATACTGTCCGGCCTCGATCAATCCAAAATGGCAGGAGCAACTGCAGCAGTGGATTCTATAATCTTATGCATGTCTGCGATGATTAAAGCTGGAGATGTATCTATTGACGCTAAGAAGTCAGTAATAGTAGCTGCTTTGGTTGTCGGCGAGATAGCGGGAGTTATTGCTTTGTTAGCTCAGCTAGACCAAGCTGGGGTTATTGCCGGATCAGCAGCAATATCATTACTTTTAGGTGTATTTACGTTATGCTTAAAAGGATTCTCTGGGGTCGGAAAAGTGCGCGCTAGTGTTCTTTTAGCTGGTGCAGTTCTTTTGGAAATAGCAGGAGTTATTTGGATGGTTGGCCAACTTGATTGGAAACGGTCATTAGCAGCTTCTGCAGGTTTAAGCATGGTTCTATTGTCTATATCAGCAGCTATGCTAATACTTCAAAATGTTCCGATTGTTGGGGCTATAAATGCTCTAGGTAGCTTCTCAATATTTGTTGCTGGACTTGCAGCAATTATAGCTGCACTCGGAGGTCTTAATAAGATACCAGGATTCCAGGATTTCATGAATGGCGGAGTTCAGATAATGGAACTTCTAGGTGAAGGTTTAGGAAAACTAGTCGGTGGAATTATATCTGGAGTTGGTCAGGGAATTACAGACGGACTTCCGCAAATAGCTACAAATCTATCAGACTTTGCAAATAATCTGCAGCCATTCTTATCCACAATGGGTAATGTAAATCCAGAGATAGGATCGTCTATGTCTGTGCTGGCAGGGTGCATTGTCAAAATAGCCGGAGCAGAGATTGTTAATGCCATTTCGACATTCATAAACCTTGGAAAAGATCCAATTCAGAAATTTGCTTATCAGCTTCAGTACCTTGGCGCTGGCATGAAAGCCTATGGTGATCAGGTAGCAAATGTAAATCCTGAAACAGTTAAGGGCACCGCAATAGCGGCTAAAACCCTAGTTGAATTAGCGAAAGCCATACCAAGATCTGGAGGATTAGCCCAACTTTTAGCTGGAGCAAAGGATCTAGCTAATTTCGGATTATCTCTTATACCATTCGGAGCAGCATTTGCAATGTACGCCATGGAAGTTGCTAATATAAATCCTGGGGTAATCAAAGGAACATCTTCTGCAGCTCAAACATTAACAGATTTAGCTAACGCTATACCTGAAGCTGGCGGATTAAAACAGCTACTGACAGGATCTAAAAGTTTAACTTCATTTGGATTATCTCTTATACCATTTGGAGCAGCATTTGCTACTTATTCTAGTCTAGTGGCTGGCGTTAATACATCAACTATAAAGGCTACGTCTGCAGCAGCAATGACGATAAGCGAATTTGCAAATTCCATCCCTAAGTTAGATGGTATGAAAGAGTGGTTCGTAGGAGGTTCTCAGGACTTAGGAACTTTCGGTGAGAGCATGGTATCGTTTGGTAAGTCATTTGCTAAGTACTCTAAAACGGTATCTGGAATCGATACTTCAACTATAACAGCTACATCGGCAGCTGCTACATCCATTGCAAAACTGAATGATGATCTACCAGAAGCAACTTCTGCTAAGAGCATACTCTTTGGTGGAAACAAGGAGAGCTTGAAGAAGTTCGGAAAGAACCTTGTATCATTTGGTGAGAGTTTTGTCAGCTTCTCAACTACAATAAAAGGAGCTGATACATCTAACGCAGGAACTATTGCTAAGCAATTGTCCGATTTCATCAATTCTCTGAACGGTGTTAAGGGTGGACTGGACAAGAAAGTCAAGGATATGAACAAAGCATTTAAGGCTTTGGGTAAGACTTCTCTAAAATCCGTACAGAATGGATTTGAATCAAAATCGGGGGACTTTGAAAAGGTTGGCTCTAAGGTTGTTGGGTGGATTTCCACTGGAATGAAAAATAACAGTGAAGATATGAAGTCCCCATCATCAAGTGTAGCTAAGAAGTTCTTGAAATATGTTACCGATGCATTTAAATCGGATACAGATACTACCGATGGATTTAACTCAGTGGTAAATAGCGCTCTTAGTACAGCTAAAAGCACATTTAATGATTATAATTCAAAATTCAAAGATGCCGGTTCTTCATTAGCAAAGAACCTTGCCAGCGGTATGAGATCTAATTCTAAAGATTTTAGTACAGCTGGAGCTAATGCGGCTATAGGTTTTATGAGCGGGGCAAAGAACAAGAGCTCAGATGTATACTCTACTGGAGTTTCCTTAGGAAATCAATTGCTTAAGGGAATGAAGAGCAAAAAGTCTCTTGACGAGCATTCCCCTTCCAAGAAAACCAATAAAGTTGGTGTTTACGCTGGAGAAGGTCTTGTTAAAGGTGTTAAATCAACGGCTGGAGACATTGAACTTGCGGGTATTGACGCTGGAAGAGGGGCTTTGTTAGGTGCTGGAAAAGGAATAAAAGACGGCGCTAAGAAAGCTCAAAAAACAGTTACAGGATACGTCAAGGGAATTAAGAAATCCATTAGTAAATCGGTTGGAAATAAAGACGTTGATGGCGTCATGAAGACCGTAAATGGCATTCTTAATGCAGGCAACAGTACGTTTTCAGACCAAATGGATAAAACGACAAAAGACATTATCAAAAATGCTAACAAAACTGGAGCTGGTGTAACTAGTGCATATGATAGCACTTCTAAGAAAATTACAGGTAGGTCTAAGAAGAACAGCAAGAAAGCAAAGATCAAGATGACCAAAATCATAAAGGTCGCTTATCAGTTTGGAAAGACTTTCGACAAAGCTGTAAGCTCGTTTAATAAAACTCCTTATGAGACGATTACTAAAATCTCTAAGAGTTTAGGAAAAGAGCTTCTCAAGACAACGCCTAAGCTTAAGACACTTAGCAAAGCTACTAAGACTGCCGAAAAAACTATCAAGAATTTTGCTATTGCACTGTATAAGGAATCGGATCAGTATAAGGAAGACACTAAGTCTGTTAAGCAGCACGAGGCAGCTTTGAAGAAACTTCTTAAGACACAAGATCGTTTAAAGAAGGGTCTTAGCACTTCAGGCAAGAAGCTTAGCAAAAAGAATCTCAATTCGGCTATTAAGTAAAATAACACTGCTATTAAAAATGCTGTGAAACAGCTGAAAGATGATCAAAAGACGATCCAGTCCAATATTAACTCGACGTTCAAAGAATACAGGAACAATATCATTAATTCGATAAAGGAATATACTAAGTTTACGAATATTGCATTCGATAACTCTAGGAATATATTCTCCGAATTCTCTGATTCTATGGATGACGAGATGAGTACAGTTCTTAAGAACATGGAAAGTCAGGTTGATGGTTATCAGGAGATGAAGGATAACCTTGCGAAATTATCCAAGAACGGTCTTAGTAAGGGACTTATTGATACTCTTAAAGGTATGGGAGAATCTGGTTATGCATATATAAAATTATTTGCAAATGCTTCAAAAGAAGAAATCGACAGAGCGAACAAAGCGTATGCAGAAGCTAGTAAACAAACGAAAGAAGATATTATAGCTTCTTATAAGCAGACTTATCAAGATGCTGTTAAGTGGAAGAATTCTATTAAGAAGATGCTTAATCAGGGTTGGGATATTCGCCTAGTTCAGGAATTGGTTGATGAAGGTCCTGGAAACCTTAGTAAAGTATTGGAAATGCTTACCTTTTCAGATGAAGAACGTAAAGAAATAAACAATGCGTATGTTAAGAATCTTAAACTTCAGAAATCTGGAGCTAATGATATTATCAAGTCATTTGCTTTGAAGAAAGAGAAAGAAGCGGCCAAGAAGAAAGCTAAGAAAGCTGTTAAGAAAACAGCCAAAGACGTCAAGAAAGACGTAAAAGAAATTCCTAATGCTGTTTCAGAAGCAGCTAAGGAAATGGAGAAAAACCTCAAGAAGATAAATAGCGATTGGGACGATGCAAAGAAGAAAATCGAAGATACTGCAAAGTCTATGACAGAATCTGTAAAGAGCAGTCTTGATAGTTTCACATCGTTTGTTAATTTCGACATTTCAAGTTCTACGGATTACTTTACGAGATACGAGGAAGTAGTAAATGATCTCGGCAATGACACCATTATCGATCGTATGTGGTCACAGGTTAATGCCGAAAAGAGAGTAATCGAAGGTCTTGAAGAACTAAAGAAGATGGGATTTGCAGACGGATTACTGGATTATCTTAAGAGCCTAGGGACGCAAGCAATACCGTATATTGAGGGATTCAGACTTGCCACGGCTGATCAGATTGGTCGAACAAATGCAGTATTCAAAGAGAAGATGCAAATGACAAAAGATCAAATTTTACAGCAGGCAAAGGATAATATGGAATCTGTTAAGAAATGGCGAGATGAAATTGTTGTGTTGTCGAAAGAGCTTGACCCAAGGCTATTGCAAGAGTTGATAAACAAAGGCTTGGACGGAGCAGATATTGTCGATGCGTATTTCCAAATGACGCCAGATGAAAAGAAGCAGATAAATCAGTATTACAAAGATACATTATCTATGAACGAGGAAGTTTCTAAAGAAGTATCTGATTCGTACAAAGAAGCAGGTCTAGGAGCTGTCAATTCCATGTATCAGGGAATGATTGATGCTGCTACAGGCAAGGATGTATCTTCTAAGAAAGGCTCATCTAGGAACCTCAAAGGATCTGCAGCGACAAAAACTGTTCACGCGGTAGCTAAGTCGTTCGACGAGGCACTTAAAAAAGATACGTCATTCAAGTCTTCAGGTAAGAAAGCTGGAAACCAGTTCAAAGCTGGAATCGACTCAGCTTCCGAAGGGGTTGCAAAGTCTGCAAAGCAATCAGCCAAGAAGGCTTGTACAACCTTTACGAATTACGCAGAAACAAACTTCAAGAAAGCTTTTAAATCTGCCGGAACATCTCTTGGTTATTGCTTTGCTTTAGGTCTTGCTGCAACAACGGTGTTAACAGCTGTAGAATCTTCTTGTAAATCAGTGGTAGATAAAGCATTATCTTCGTTTTCAAAAGGCAGCGACAAAGCATCTTCTAAAGGAAGTGCACTTGGTAATTCATTTGCTCGAGGCATTAGAGGAGCTATACCATCAGCTGTTAGTGCTGCTCAGGCATTGGTTGACGCTGTGAACGCAGAACTATCTAAAATACAGATGCCTAGTTTAAGTGTCGGTGTTAACACTTCGAACCTGTCGTCAATGGTTAGTAGCGGAGTGACATCAGCTACGGGATCTTCTGTAGCAGGAGCTAGTGCCGGTTTAGCAACTTCTATAGCCAGCGCTCTTGCTGGAAGCGTACTAGGCAAAAGCAATCTTAGTAAAGCTATATCGCTACTTCAAAATGGGGGAAGATCATCTCGAAGTTCTATTAAGGGTTCAAGTACTCCTGTTGTAAATAACTACACATTCAACCAGACTAATAATTCGCCTGTAGCATTATCTAATAAAGAGATATATCGACAGACAAAGAACCAGTTTAGTCAATTAAAGGGGGCTCTTAAATGATAAAGAAAGTAATCGTTACTAATTATTTAGGGGAATCCCTAGAAATGGAACTAGCTAGGCCTGAGGTTTCGGGTCTAGCTATAACAGATATCGAAGGTTTAGGGCCAGTTAAGGCAACTATCAATACTAGTGAGATAGCGACCGGAGATGGAGCATTATATAATAGTGCTAAACTTGAAACTAGAAATATAGTTATGACTCTGGATTTTAGATTCGGAACAGATATCGAAACTATTAGGCATACTACATATAAGTATTTCCCTATCAAGAGATACCTCACGTTGACATTCGTAACGGATCAGAGATCTCTTGATGCTTTCGGCTATGTCGAGTCAAATGAACCTGATATATTCCAGGCTCATGAAACTACTCAAATTTCCGTAATTTGTCCAGACCCATACTTTTATGCAACTAATGGAAAGACGCTTACATTATTTAGTGGCGTCAATCCTAAATTCGAATTTCCATTTGAAAACAATTCGTTAACTGAAAAGCTCATAAACTTCGGCGATATCGTGCATATGTATGAGAATGTAGTAACGTACAAAGGAGATGCTTCAGTTGGTATAACGATAACAATTCATGCGTTAGATACAGTAAAAGATATTGTTATCTATAACGCTAGAACTCGTGAAGTTATGAGAATAAATACTGACTTTATACAGACCTTAACCGGTCAAGCATATGGTGCTGGTGATGATATCATTATAAATACTAAGCGAGGAGAAAAGTCAGTTACATTACTGAGAGCCGGATTAACGACCAACATTCTAAACTGCTTAGGTAAAGGATCGAGCTGGTTCCAGCTGTCGAAAGGAGATAATATCTTCATTTACAATGCTACAGAAGGAGCAATGAGCATTCAGTTCAAGATTGAAAACGATACGATATACGAAGGAGTATAGCTTATGGAAGGCGATTAATTCGAGGAGGTAAGCAATGGAAGCTACAATATTAAACTCAAGGTTTGAAAAAGTAGCCATTATTGACAGGTTCAAGTCCTTCATTTGGACTGATAGATATCAAGAGAATGGGGACTTTGAACTCTACCTCACTTTGGACATGGATGGAGTGTTTCCTTATCTAGTCAATGACTACTATCTTCAAAATGATGACTCAGTTCATATGATGATTATTCAGGGAATGCTCCTTGAAACAAATGCTACGGATGGACCAACAATTAAAGTTATAGGCTACTCTCTTGAGAGCTTGCTGAAGCGTAGAATAATATGGGACAATACTACACTTGGCGGAAATTTCCAAGATGGAATAGAGAAGCTTATAAATGACGCTATAATAGCGCCGTCAAAATCGGAAAGAAAGATTCCTAACTTTGTATTCAAGAAAAGTACGGACAGTAGAATAACCGCTCTGACAATCGACGCCAAGTATGAGCAGCATGAAAACTTATACGAGGCAATAAACTCTCTTTGCGTAGAAAAGCAAATTGGGTTTAAAGTTACATTGAATGAAAATAAACAATTCGAGTTTGAGCTGTACAAAGGTGTTGATAGATCCTACGCACAGCAATTAACTCCGTATGTTGTATTCAGTCCTTCATTCGAAAACTTAAATAATACATCCTATCTAGACAGTAAAGAAGATTATGCGAACGTTGCATTAACTGTTGGGGAAGATGGAGATACACAAACATTATCCGGGAATCCGTTGAAGATTACTAAAGAAGTGACTAGGGACGGAGAAACTCAGGAACAGTTGAGTGGTATGCATCGATGCGAGATATATGTTGATGCTGGGTCGATTACTTCTGAGGATGAGGACCATAAAATGAGCGACGCCGAGCGACTGAAAGTAGTTGCTCAGAAGGGCAAAGAAGCTTTAGCTGAGAAACCACATACCATATCTATGGATGGAGATGTTGATCCTCATACTATGTTTGTATACGGACGAGATTTCAAAATGGGGGATGTAGTACAGATAGAAAACGACTATGGTATTAAAGGGACATCAACCGTGTCGGAATTTATTATGTCCCAAGATTCTAGTGGGGAAACTTCATACCCTACTTTTACAGACTTTGTAAGTGCCGATGATAACAGAATACCAGTAGGCTCTTAAAGAATAAGATAAAGGAGGAAAAATATGAGTTTTGCATCTGGATTTTTTAATTCCGTAGATCATGATAGATTATATGATGCTACCGACATTTCAAGATTATTTGATGGCTTGATTCGGGATGGAATATTCGCATCTATTGGCGACTGTCTTGTCGTAAAGCAGAGCAATCAGATGAACGTAACGGTTGGAACTGGACGAGCATGGTTTAATCATACTTGGAGTTACAACGATGCTCTTTATCCAGTTACTATTCCACCATCAGAGATTCTTATGGATCGTATTGATGCAGTTGTTCTGGAGATCAACTCAGTTGAATCTGTAAGAGCAAACAGCATTAAATTAATTAAAGGAACACCATCGTCTACACCAACCAAGCCAGCATTGACGAATACTAAAGAAGTTCATCAGTATCCATTGGCATACGTTACAGTAGGTAAAGAAGTTACGTCCATTAGGCAAGCGGATATTGAAAACTGTGTAGGGACGAGCGCATGTCCATTTGTTACAGGCATTCTCGATGTAATCAGCATCGAACAGCTTATTCCTCAGTGGAAAGATATCTTAAATCGGTTCGTAGAAGAGAATACTGCAAACTTCAATACATGGATGAATGGAGAGAAGCAGGATTACCAGGCTTGGCTCACAGCCGCTAAGAAAGAGATTACGGATTGGCAAGCAACTTCAAAATCGGACTATCAGAAATGGTATGACAGTATTAAGAATGGCTACGATCAGTGGTTCGCTACGATTAAAGCCGCTTACGATGCTAACTGGTCAACATTCCAGCAGTGGGAAAAGGCGTCCCAGGCAGAGTTTGATAAGTGGTTTGAAAATATAAAAAACAAACTCGAAGGTGACCTTGGAGCTAAACTTACTCTAGAAACCGAGAAGTTAGGTAAGGAGAAAGTATCACTTATCGAGTCAACGAAAATGGATCTCGACGGTACTGTGGAAGCGCCTTTAATGCTTGGTAAGGCTACTAGGAATTTGTTGCCTTATCCATACGTCAAAGCTAGCGGGTCGGTTTCGTATGGCGTAACGATGACGTACACAGAAGGAACTGTTTCTTTTGACGGCACCTTATCCGATCATGCATCACAACCTGGTTTTGTATTATATAATAATCCTGAAAAGTTATTTAATGATGCTATAAATACGCTATATTCAAAGTACGATACGACAATTCCAGGTGTCTTACATGCTTTTTTTCAAATTTTTAAAAAAAATAATGGTTCTTGGGTAACCAACGTCGAGACTTTATCAAAAAACGACTATGACTGGTCGAAATACTATTGTAATTATGTTGTTCAATATCATAAAACTTCCGGAGATGCTCGTGGGACGGTATCCAATATCAGAATAGTAACCGATGCCGATGATCCATTTGTTCCATATTCAGGATATGATATTAAGACGATTGGAAAGAATTTGATTCCGTATCCATATTTTTATGGTTCCTCGCATAATGAACAGGGAATAACTTTCACAGTAGATTCAAATGGTGTTATTCATGCTTCCGGAACGGCAACGAAAACTGCATATTACATATTATTCAAAGAGAGTTTATTGCCTTGCCTGGCTGTTGGTAACAAATATACCATGACTTTAACGGTTAAAAATGGGGATGCATCGGTATACTTAGCTAATGTTAAAGATGGTAATACTGATATAGCCGCTATACGCCATTTGAGTAACGGCACGAAATCAATCACATTCACATTTACGAGAATAGACGGAGCAACCGATACTATTGGACTTTATATTGCATCAGGAACGACCCTAACAGACTGCCAAATCCAAGTTCAATTGGAGGAAGGAGAAACAGCTACTGCTATCGAGCAGTATCAAACCTCAACTACGAAGATTACTAAGGATACAGAGTTCCCTAATTTCGATTTAAAATCATTCGACGGAGCTACTCATATAATCTCTCCAGGCAATATTCAGTCATTCCATACTGACGCACCAAATGGCAAATACCTGTTAGAGTCAATAAAGAAATCGGCGGAGTCTGGTGGAATTAGCTATGGAGCAACCGAACCGACTAATCCTAAAGTTGGTGATCTGTGGGTTAATCCGGATGAATATAATGTTTTATATGTTTATGCTGAAAAACATTGGAATATTGCTAATGGGCTTTATTTTGGCTCGAGTAATAGCTTTCAATATTCCCCGTATCCAGGTCAATTATGCTATGACCCGGATAATAAAATGATGTATGTTTACGTTCCATACGATGGGTCTTTTGGAGGCCCAGGTTGGTATCCAGTTGGATCGGATGATCCTGGAGGATATCATTACGGTGCTTCTGCCCCGGCCAATACTAAGCTCCTGTGGATTGATACTTCAGGTGTGGCTAGATTCTACAATGGTTCTGCGTGGGCACCATTGGCAGCTACGTGGGGATAATTCAAAATGTGGGGTATAGATAATGTATTTATCGGGAAATGATCGTTTTACGAAAGACAAAGAAAAAAAACGAGATATAAAAAATCCCCGGGAGGAAAAATCAAATAAAGTTTTTAAAAAGGAGGGTGAAGATAATGCCTAATTTTCTTACCGCGGCAGAAATGAACACTCTTAAAGCCAAGGTAAAAACTGAAATGCAACGTAGAGCATATAATGGTTCTATGACTGGGTTTGCATCTGCATCGTACGACTTCTCCACAACTCCTACATCCGGAACTAAAGTCACAGCGGACCAAGGTAAAAAAGTAGTTGAGCCTTTATTGAATATTAAAGACCATGGTAATTTGAATACTGCCGATCTTAAGACGGGCTCTAAGATCCCATCATCGTTCAATAATGAATTGCTATCTTATACTGACTCATTATCTCAAGAGCCAATCGATGGGGCTACCTCTTCATGCCGAGGAGCATGCTCTGGACTATGCGTAGGGACGTGCGGCAGCACATGTAGCGGATGTAGCAGCTGTTCTGGTGGATGTAGCGGATCTGGTGGATCTGGTGGCAGCGGCTCGAGTGGCTGCGGAGGATGCTCTGGTAATTGCGGCGGGTGTAATGCTTGCTCTGGTTGCATAGGGTGTAGCAGTGGATGCAAAGGAGGATGTTCTGGATCTTGTGACGGGTGTGGGAGATCTTGCAGTGGGTGCAGTGGGTGCGACGGATCTTGTGAAGGGTGCTCAGGATGCGCTGGATGCGGAGGATCTTGTTCTAGTTCATGTTCATCGAAAGGAAAGGGTTCGGCTTGTAGCACATGCTATAGTTGTACTGGCTGTGCTAGTTCGTGTTCTTCATGTTCATCTTGTGGAGGATGTTCTGGATCAAGTGGATGCGGAGGAGATTGTACTGGATGCTATGCTGGGTGCGACGGATCTTGTGAAGCTACTTGCTTCAGCAATTGCAGCGGGTGCGACGGATCTTGTGAATCGGGATGCACAACTGGATGCCAGGGATGCTCTGGATGTTCAGGAGGATGCTCAGGATGCTCAGGAGGATGTGGTTCTGGATGTTACGGCTCATGTACTGGAAATTGTGACGGATGTAGTAATGGCTGTAGTGGACAATGTAAAAACGCATGTGCTACTAACTGCTCAGCAACGTGTACAGGTACCTGCCAAGCTCAAGCATTCGGCGCTGTAGTCGAAGGTTAGGTTTATGACCCAACAGTAGATCTGATTGCGAATGGTATGATGAAACCGATATACTCTAAAGCCTGTCTCTTATACACATCTCCGAGCCCACGAGACCCTAA
>ERZ1026975.486-NODE-486-length-25422-cov-5.563054_pt1 | contig 25422 bp, 24 predicted proteins | sample MGYA00519561_ERZ1026975 | MGnify/ENA primary metagenome ERZ1026975 (study PRJEB26926, sample SAMN06164672) | human gut metagenome | biome: ENVO:00009003; feature: ENVO:2100002; material: ENVO:00002003 | host: Homo sapiens | place: USA | collected 2012 ... | reverse complement strand
CGAGATGTCTTAGGGTCTCGTGGGCTCGGAGATGTGTATAAGAGACAGAGCCCGTGCAGCACGTCGCTGTGATAGCGCACGCGCGTGTCCGCCGGGTGTACGATCGGCTGGCCGAGCGCGCGGATCAGCCCCTGCGCCAGCGCCAGCAGCGCCGCATACGCCGCCAGCCGCAGCCCCGGCCAGCGCAGCACGCAGCCGAGGAAGATGGCGAGCCATGTCGCCGGGGCGACGAGCGACCGCCGCAGACTGTCCGCCAGCCGGAACCGGTCGATCGGGTGCAGTGCCCGCCCGCGCTGCCCAAAGATCCACGGCGCGTTCTGCCAGTCGCCGCGGATCCAGCGGTGCGCCCGCGCGCCCCAGGCCAGCGGGGCTGCGGGGAAGGTGTCCGTCAGCTCCACGTCGCCGAGAAAGCCGCCGTGCAGGTACGCGCCCTCGAGCGCGTCGTGGCTCAGCACGCGCCCTTCCGGGATGACCCCTCCGCCACAGCAGTCGAGCAGCACGCGCGCGTCGATGATGCCCTTGCCCGTAAAGCCGCCGCGGTCAAAGCAGTCCATATACAATTCCCCGCACGCGCCGCCGTAGGGGTCGGCGCCGCCGGGCCCGGCGAACACGCGCGCCCAGTCGGTGGCGTTCGCGCTTTCCAGTTCGGTCGCCATGCGCGGGTGCAGCAGGCCGTAGCCGCGCGTGACCACGCCGCGCTGCGCGTCCACCACGGCGCGGTTGAGCGGGTGCAGCATCGCGCCCACGAGCGCGCGCGCCGCGCCGGGCGTCAGGCGCGTGTCGGCGTCGAGCGTCAGCAGGTATACCGTGCCGCTCAGGCCCGCCGCGTCCCCGGCCGCGCAGTGCAGCGCGCCCGGCCGGTCGAGCACCAGCCGCGCCAGCTCCAGCAGCGCGCCGCGCTTGCGCTCCCACGCGCTCCATTTCCCGTCGGGCGTGGGCACCCGCTCGCGCGTGAAGAGATAAAACCGGCTGCCCCAGCGCGCGTTGAGCGTCTCGATCTCCGCGCGCGCCGCGCGCAGGATGGCGGGGTCAATGGGTGCGTGCTCCATGTCTGCCTCCGGCAGGTCGGCCAGCAGGCCGAACGTGAGCTGCCCACCCGCGTCGCGGTTGCAGAGGTAGTATTCCTCCAGCCGCGCGCAGAGCGCGTGCGCGTCGTCCGGGGAGGTGAGCAGCGCCGCGATCACGCACAGCGTCCGCCCCTCCGGCGGGATGCCCCGGCGCAGCGCCAGCCGCGGCACGAAGCGCGGCTTCGTCACGCGCAGCAATACCGCGTCGAGCAGGCCCTTGACCACCTCCGACACCGGGATGAGCAGCAGCACCGCGCCTGATACGCTCTTCGTGGCAAAGCCCAGCAGCAGCGACAAAAACAGCGTCCCCACCACGACGGCCGCGATGTACCACCCGCCGTCGCGCCGCTTTTCCGGCGCGCCGAGCACCTCGCGCAGCAAAAACCAGCCCACGTGCCGCCGCGCGCCCTCGCTGCTCTGCGCGCGCGCGAGCACGTCCCCGGCGATGTCGATCTCCGTCCGGCCCGTCCGCCGCGCCAGCCGCGCCACGCACTGCCGGTAGTGGGCGCGCGTGGCTTCATCCATCGCGGGGTAGACGCCCACCGGGTCGCGCGCGAGGATGCGCCCCACGCGGTCGCACCGCTCGGCCAGCATGCCCCACGCCGCCGTGCCGAGTGCGCGCAGGGAGGTGAAGAGCGCGGGCGCGGCCGCGCCGTCACCGGCATAGCTCTCCGCCAGCGCGCACACCACGGCCGCCTGCAGCCCCGGTACGAGCAGGGCGAGCTCCGCCGTCTCGAGCGGCAGCACGTCCTGAAACCCTTCCAGATACGCCTCCGCTGCCTTGACCGTCAGCGCCCCCTCGCACGCGCGCAGCAGCCCCGCGCAGCACGCGCCCAATGCCGTCTGCCCGCCCGCCGTGCGCACGCGCGCGTGCCGCAGCGCGGCCGCGGCGTCGCCCGCTGCCGCCGCGGCAAAGCTCCGGTTGTCGCGCAGCCACTGGCCGTTCGGCGTTTCGGGCGTGACGGCGCGCGCCATGCGCGCGAGCGCTTTTGCCGCGCGCCGGATGCGCCCGGTGTCCGCGCGGCCCCGGCCGGTCACGTTCAGGGCGCGGGCGTCGCGCCCGCCCTGCGCGCGCAGGGCGGCAGTGTTGGTTTCGGCCATGAAGATCCCTCCAGAAACGGTTTGCAATACCGGAATTTTTCCCATCCGGCGGGAAATCTATGCGGTGACAAGAAAAAATACTTGACACCCGCGCGGCCTTGGCGTATACTACTCGTGCTGTAAAGGAAAAATGGTTTACAGCGAGGAGGGACCCCACCATGCCGGATGAGACCGTGTGGCGCACGATGCTGTTCGATTTTTACGGCGATCTGCTCACGGACAAGCAGCGGGAGTATTACGACCTCCATTATAATCAGGACCTCTCTCTGGCGGAGATCGCCGCCAGCAGCGGCATTTCGCGTCAGGGCGTGTGGGACAACATCCGCCGCGCGGACGCCGCGCTGCGCGATACGGAGGCCCGGCTCGGTCTGGTGCAGCGCTTCGCTGCGCAGCGAACGGCCGCGGCCGCGCTGGAGGATACGCTCACGAAGCTGCGCGATACCGTCGGCGGCGACGCCAGGCCCCTGGCCGAGCAGGCGCTGCGGCAGCTTCAGGATCTGAAAGGATAGATACCATGGCATTTGAATCCCTGTCGGACAAGCTGACCGAGGCGTTCAAACGCCTGCGCGGCAAGGGCCGGCTCACGGAGGCCGACGTGAAGGAGGCCATGCGTGAGGTCAAGCTCGCGCTGCTCGAGGCGGACGTAAACTTCAAGGTCGTCAAGGACTTTGTGCGCAAGGTGACCGAGCGCGCCACGGGCGCGGATGTGCTCGAGAGCCTCTCGCCCGCGCAGATGGTCATCAAGATCGTCAACGAGGAGCTCACCGCCCTCATGGGCAGCGAGAACCAGAAGCTGAACATCAGCTCCCAGTCGCCGAGCGTCGTCATGCTCGTCGGCCTGCAGGGCGCAGGCAAGACGACCAACGGCGCCAAGCTCGCCGGCCTCATGCGCAAGCAGGGCAAGCGCCCGCTGCTCGTCGCGTGCGACGTGTACCGTCCCGCGGCCATCCAGCAGCTCGAGACCGTCGGCCGTCAGCTCGACATTCCCGTGTTCCAGATGGGGCAGGGCGACCCGGTCGAGATCGCGAAGGCCGGCATCGAGCACGCGAAAAAGCACGGCAACGACCTTGTCTTTCTCGACACGGCCGGCCGCCTGCACATCGACGAGGCGCTCATGACCGAGCTGCAGAACATCAAGGCCGCCGTGAACCCCGCGGAGATCCTGCTCGTCATCGACGCGATGATCGGCCAGGACGCGGTCGCGACCGCGCAGGCCTTTGACGACGCGCTCGACATCACCGGCGTCATGCTCACGAAGCTCGACGGCGACGCCCGCGGCGGCGCCGCGCTGTCGATCAAGGCGCTGACCGGCAAGCCCATCAAGTTTGCCGGCATCGGCGAAAAGCTCGACCAGATCGAGCCCTTCCACCCCGACCGCATGGCCAGCCGCATCCTCGGCATGGGCGATGTGCTCACGCTCATCGAAAAGGCCGAGCAGAACCTCGACCAGAAAAAGGCCGAGGAAATGGCCGAGCGTCTGCGGCAGAACCGCTTCACGCTCACGGATTATTACGACCAGCTCCAGCAGCTCAAGGGCATGGGTTCCCTGCAGGACATCGCCGGCATGATCCCCGGCATGGACGCCAAGGCCCTCTCGGGCGCGAACGTCGACGAGAAGGCCATGGGCCGCATCGAGGCAATCATCCAGTCCATGACCCCCGGCGAGCGCGACAACCCCGCCATCCTGAACTCCAGCCGCAAAAAGCGCATCGCGGCGGGCGCGGGCACGAGCGTGGTCGAGATCAACAAGCTGCTCAAGCAGTTCGAGCTCATGCAGCAGCTCGTGCGCCAGATGTCCGGCAACAGCAAGGCCATGAAGCGCATGAAGCGCGGCGGCCGCGGCGGCTTCGGCGGTCTGGGCAATCTGTTCGGCGGCGGCGGCCGTCCCTACGGATTCTAAATTTGGTTCCAAGCTCCCGCCGGGAGCTGGAGATACAGAGAATATTGATGGAGGTGAAGATACATGGTCAAGATCAGACTTCGCAGAATGGGCGCCAAGAAGGCCCCCTACTACCGCATCGTGGTGGCGGACTCCCGTTTCGCACGCGACGGCAGATGCATTGAGGAGATCGGCACGTACGATCCGCTGAGCGCGGACAAGAAGATCGTCGTCGACGCCGAGCGCGCCAACTACTGGCTCGCCAACGGTGCACAGCCGACGGATACCGTTCGTGTGCTGCTCAAGAAAGCCATCGCAGCGGAATAAGGAGAGACCCCAAAGATGAAAGAGCTTCTGACCTATATTGTGCAGAACCTCGTGGAAAAACCGGACGAGGTCTCTGTGACCGAGCGCGAGGCCAACGGCGAGACCGTGTTTGAAGTGCGCGTCGCCGACGGCGATATGGGCAAGGTCATCGGCCGTCAGGGCCGGATCGTCAAAGAGATCCGCATCCTGATGAAGGCCGTCGCCCAGAGAAAGGGCAAGAAAGTCTCCGTGGAGATCATGGATTGACGCAGGAAACGCGCTGCACCCGTGCAGTGCGTTTTTTGCACCTACACCCAAAAAGGGGGACACAACGATGCAAAAACCGTATCTGGAGGCAGGAAAGATCGTCAACACGCACGGCGTGCGCGGCGAGGTGCGCATCCAGCCGTGGGCGGATGACGCGGCGTTCCTGCTCGGCTTCCGGACGTTTTATATCGACGGCGCGCCCGTGCACGTCGCGCACAGCCGCGTGCACAAGGGCATGCTCGTCGTGAAGTTTCAGGGCGTGGACGATGTAAACGCCGCCATGACGATGAAAAACCGCGTCGTGTCCATCGCGCGCGCGGACGTTACGCTGCCCGACGGGCAGTATTTCCAGCAGGACCTGCTCGGCATCGCCGTCGAGACCGACGCGGGCGAGACCATTGGCACCCTGCGCGAGATCCTGGATCTGCCGCGCGGCAGCGTCTACGTCGTGCAGGGCGCGCGCGAGGTGCTCATCCCCGACCGGCCGGAGTTCGTGCGCAGCATCGACCCCGCCGCCGGGCGCATGGTCGTGCACTTGATCGAAGGGATGTGAGCGCGTGCGCATCGACATTCTCACCCTCTTTCCCGACACGATGCGCGCCATGCTCGGCGAGAGCATCCTCGGCCGGGCGCAGGCGCGCGGCCTGCTCGACATCCGCTGCCACCAGATCCGCGACTATACCGAAAACCGGCAGAAGCAGGTCGACGACTATCCCTACGGCGGCGGCTGGGGCCAGGTCATGATGGCGCAGCCGCTCAAAAGCTGCCTTGACGCCGCGCTCGCGGACAGCACCGTGCCCGTCGAGCGCCGCCGCGTGATCTACCTCTCCCCGCAGGGGCCGACGTTCACGCAGGCGAAGGCCCGCCAGCTCAAGGCCGACTATGACCAGCTCGTGCTCGTCTGCGGCCACTACGAGGGCGTGGATGAGCGCTTCATTGAGGCGTGCGTGGACGAGGAACTCTCCATCGGTGACTTTGTGCTCACCGGCGGCGAGCTCGGCGCCATGGTCGTCACGGACTGCGTCTGCCGCATGGTGCCGGGGGTGCTCTCAGACACCGAGTGCTACACCGGCGAGAGCCATTGGGCCGGCCGGCTCGAGTACCCGCAGTATACCCGCCCCGAGACGTGGGAGGGCCGCACGGTGCCGGAGGTCCTGCGCGGCGGCAACCACGCGGAGATCGCCGCGTGGCGCACGCGGCAGAGTTTGGAGAGGACTCTGCTCAAGCGGCCGGACCTCTTTCAGGAAACACCGCCGACGCCGGACGAGCAGCGCCTGCTCGATAAGATCCGGCGCGACCGCAGCCGCCCGCAGCTGACAGAGCCGCCCATCTGCCGTGCAGCGACGGAGGACGACCTGCCGGCCATCCTCGCCATCGCGCAGCAGGCGCGCAATTACCTGCGCCGCCACCGCGTCGACCAGTGGCAGGGCGTGTACCCGAATGCCGACACCTTCCGCGCCGACATCGCGGCCGGCACCTGCCGCGTGCTCACGTATCAGGGCACGGTGGCCGCCATGTTCACGCTCACCTTCACGCCGGAGCCGGCCTACGACGCGCTCACGGACGGGCGCTGGCGCTCGGACCGTGACCACGCCGCCGTGCTGCACCGCAACGCCGTCAGCGCCGATTTTCGCGGCACCGGCTTATCCGACCTGCTCATGCAGGAGGTCGAGCGGCTCGCGCGCGCCGGCGGCGCGCACGCCGTCCGCGTGGACACGCACCGGCACAACGGCGCGCAGAAAAAGCTCCTCGAGCGCCACGGCTACCGCTTCTGCGGCAACATCCTCTGCGACGAGCCGAACCACGACCCGCGCCGTCAGGCGTTTGAAAAGCTGCTGAAGTGAGGGCCTGCGTATGAATCTGACGAATCTCGCGGACATCCGCGCGCTGCTCGCGCGGCATGATTTCCGCTTTTCCAAGTCCCTGGGGCAGAACTTTCTCACCGCCGCGTGGGTTCCGGCCGACATTGCCGACGCCTCCGGCGCGGACGCGGGCACCGGCGTGCTCGAGGTCGGCCCCGGCATCGGCTGCCTGACCGAGCAGCTCGCGCAGCGCGCGGCGAAGGTCGTCTCCGTCGAGCTCGACGAGCGCCTGCGCCCCGTGCTGGCCGAGACGCTTGCGGGCTGCGAAAATGTGGAGCTCGTCTTTGGCGACGTGCTCACGCTCGACCTGCCGCAGCTGGTGGCCGAGCGCTTCGGCGGCCTGCGCCCCGTCGTGTGCGCCAACCTGCCGTATAACGTCACGTCGCCGCTGCTCACGGCATTTCTCACCGCCGGCTGCTTCGACACCGTCACCGTCATGATCCAGCGCGAGGTCGCGCGCCGCCTGTGCGCCCGGCCCGGCACGGCGGATTACGGCGCGCTGACCGTGTTCGTGCAGTGGCACGCGGAGCCGGAGCTGCTGTTCGACGTGCCGCCGCACTGCTTTGTCCCCGCGCCGAAGGTCACGAGCACCGTCGTGCGCCTGCGCGTGCGCACGGCCCCGCCCGTCGCGGTGCAGGATGAAAAGCTGCTGTTCACCGTCGTGCGCGCGGCGTTCAACCAGCGCCGCAAGACGCTCATCAACGCGCTCTCGGCCGGCGTGCCCGGCTGCGACAAGGCGCGCGCCGCTGCGGCCGTCGCCGCCTGCGGGCTCGATGCGCGCGTGCGCGGCGAGACGCTCAGCCTCGCCCAGTTCGCCGCTTTGAGCGACGCACTCGGCAGCGAAAACGGTTAACATAACGAAACAAAATCAGGCCGTTCTGCATCCGGAACGGCCTAATTTTTACGCATTTGCGCCGATATAAAGTTTACATAATGTTATGGAGCGGCAATGCCTTCTCCTCGAGGAGAGGGTGCTGAGCGCAGCGAAGCGGATGAGGTGGAAAGCGCATGCTTCCCTCTGGCGCTTCCGGTTTCGCACCCCATAGGCTCCCTTGTGTAAAGGGAGCTGGCAGCCGTCAGACTGACTGAGGGATTGATACGTCAAAATTCGCCACTGCATCCGGTATCTGCAACCCCTCTGTCACGGTGCAAAGCACTGTGCCGCCGGTGCCGCTCCTGCCTATCCGCATATCGCCTGCCCGCCCCGCATACGCTGGTAGCAAACCAGAACCGGGAGGGGAGCCTATGCCATACGAGGACAAGAAGGCCGCGCCGCAGCGCCGGCCGCACGCGGTCACGCTCGACGAGCGCAGCCATCTGACCGTTACGGGCGTGGACGAGGTCGTGCGCTTCGACGACACGGAGGTGTCCATGCGCACGTCGCGCGGGATGCTCACCGTGCACGGGGAGGGGCTGCGCGTCGGCCGGCTCGCGATCGACACGGGGGAGCTGGCCATCGACGGTGCGTTTGACGCGCTCGACTACACGGAGGAGACGGCGTCCGGCGGCGGCTTCTGGTCGCGCCTGTTCGGCGGATGAGCCTGCACCCGCTCGCCCAGCTCGGGCAGCTGGCGCTGGCGCTGGGGCTCGGCGCGGCGCTCGGGCTGCTGTTCGATGTGCTGCGCGTGCCGCGCCGCCATGCGCGCCGGGCCTTTACCCGTGCGGTGCTCGACACCGTGTTCTGCCTGACGGTGGGGCTGGTCGTGTTCGCCTTCGGCATGGCGGCCGGCTCCGGGCAGGTGCGCCTGTTCATGTTCCTCGCCATCGCGGCCGGCTGGACGGGCTATTTTGCCTGGGTCAGCGGGCAGGTTTTGCCGCCGCTGGAGAAATTTTTACGCCGCTGCGCGCAAAAAACGCGCAAAATCACGGCCCCCGGACGAAAAATCGCAAAAAAAGTTTGGATTTCTGCAAAAAAACGCTTCCAAAATCGCCGCAGATGTTTTAGAATAGACTGTATTACTGGAAGCAGATACGATCCGGGGGGAGGTTCTGCAGACTGTGAAATTCAAAAAGGCAAGCATCTTTACAACACTGGTCATCGCGGTGCTGATGCTGTACGCGGTTATCAGTCTGGTCATGGTGCACCGGCAGACCCGGCAGCTTCAGGACCGCGCGGCGACACTGCAGCAGCAGGTGTCCGAGATGACCCAGTCCAATGCCGAGCTGCAGTATCAGATCGACCACAGCGAGGACGACGACATGATCGAATCGGTCGCGCGCGAAAAGCTCGGTCTGGTCAAGCCCGGTGAAAAGATTTTTTACGACACGAGTGATTGAGCAAGGAGAAACGAACCGTATGCAGGTGGAAGTCGGAGCAGTTGTGGAGGGTACCGTCACCGGTATCACGAAGTTTGGCGCGTTTGTGAGCCTGCCGGACGGCAGGAGCGGTCTGGTGCACATATCCGAGATCGCCAACACCTACGTCAACGACGTCAACGAGTTTTTGAAGCTGGGTGACAAGGTGAAGGTGCGCGTGCTGGCCGTAACGCCGGATGGGAAGATCAATCTGTCCATCAAGAAGGCGGAGCCGGCGCCCGAGCGCCCGAACAACCGTCCGATGGGCGGCCGCCCGGGCGGCAGCCGCCTGAATAACGGCGGCGCACCGCGCGCCGCGCGCCCGAACCGTCCGGCCCAGCCGGCGGGGCAGGTCAGCGGCCCGAGCGGGGACGCTGCGTTTGAGGACCGGCTCAAGCAGTTCATGCAGGAGTCGGACAGCCGCATGGCCGGCAACCGCCTCTATAGCGACCGCACGCGCGGCCGCCGCCGCGGCAGCGGCCGCGGCTGATGCCGAAACCGCATATCCGAGCAGCAAAAAGCTGCGGCCGGCTGGCCGCAGCTTTTTTTCATGTCCGGCCGCGCTCAGCGGCCGCAGTCCGTCACGGCGACGGCGCGCACCGGCGCTCCGTCGGCCTCCGATTGCCCTCAGCTGCGCACGCCGACGCCGGTCCTGCAGCAATGGAAGCGCTTGCAGAAAGGCAAGCATAAATACATAATGAGCATACTTCGTTGCGCTTGCCAAGAAATTCCACCGAAAAGAAGGCGTTCAGAAATTCAGAAAATGCACCTGCCGCTTGTACGCCAGGTGCGAATGTAGTATCATCGTTTTGCAGGAATCGACTGGATTCCGCACAAACCGGCAGCTTCGTCATCTGCTCTTTCACGGGAGGAGTCAACCATGCAGGTCTACTTGAGTGAACACATCGCGCCGTCGGCGTATGCAAGGCTTGCGCGCCATTTTGAGATCGTGGACAATTTCGACCACCCCGAGCAGCTCGCCGCCATGATCATCCGCCGCGCGGTCGTGCCGCGCTCGGTCATCGAGCGCGCGCCGAACCTGAAGGTCATCGCCATGCACGGCGTCAGCCGCGACACGATCGATACAGAGGCCGCCGCCGAGTACGGCGTGCCGGTGCCGAATGTGCCGGGCCTCGGCGCGCCGGCCGTCGCGGAGCTGGCCGTGGCGCAGCTGCTGGCGCTCAACCGGCAGCTGAAATTCGTCAACAATGGCCTGTGCGCCGGGCGCTTCGACCACTTCGGCGCGGAGGAGTTCGTCTGCCACGAGATGACCGGCCGCACGCTCGGTCTCGTCGGCACGGGCAACATTGCCCACCGCGTGGCGGACATCCTGCGCGCGGCCTTCGACGTGCGCGTCCTGTGCTGGAATCCGCGCCGCACGGCCGCCGAGTGCGCCGCCTGGGGCTATGAGCAGGTCAACACCCTGCCGGAGCTCTTCCGCCGTTCGGACTTCGTGAACGTGAGCATCACGCTCTGCGATGACACGCGCGACCTCATCAACGCGCCGGTGTTCGCCGCGGCGAATCCGGACCTGCTGCTCGTCAACACCTCGCGCGGCGGCATCGTCAACGAGCACGATCTCTATGTCGCCCTCACCACGGGGCAGATCCGCGCCGCGGCGAGCGACGTGTTCGTGCACGAGCCCCCGGCGTGTGATGACCCGCTCATCCATCTGGATAACTTCATCGCGACCTTCCACATCGGCGGCAGCACCTACGAGTCGCTCGAGCGCGTGAGCAACCGCGCCGTGGACTATGTGTTCGCGTACACCCGTGTGCCGGAGCAGAAGGAAGTCATAGGATCCTGACAGGGTCTCCCCGGTGTAAGGGCCGCGGCAGAAAGCCCCGGAGCATTTCTGCTCCGGGGCGGCTGCAAACCAGATCAGTCGATCGGCATGGTCAGGGAGTTTGCGATCTCCTGCACGATTTCCTGTGCTTCGTACTCCTTGCAGATGCCGAGAATTTTCGCAGTCAGTTCCAGAGCGCCATACAACATAGTCCGTTTAGCCCTTTCGTCAGATTTCCAATGCCGCCGCACACATTCGGCGACACCGGATGGTTGATATTACCGGTTACAAGGCTATAACACGCGAAAAACAGGTAAAACGCAATGGACAAATAACTAAGAATGTAACGTTTAGCTGAAATTCGCAACCGTTTGTCATTTTTTCCGTACCACCGGCGGCTGCAGCCGTTTTCTGTGCGCTTCGATGCTGCGGGCTGTGTAGGGCACGCGGGAAGCATCCGTTTTTCCGACAAAAAAATCCCGGAGCCGAAGCTCCGGGATTTTCCTATGCTGTTTTTACATGGCGTACCAGTCCGGCAGCGCATCGGAGATCACATCAATGATCGCCTGCGCCTTAGCTTCGTGGCACACGCCGAGGATTTCGGAAGCGAGGCCAAGACCAGTCTGAATAAGATGCATCATAATTACTTTACCCCTTTCTTAAGATTTCCAACGCCGTCCCACACAATGGACGACATCGGATGGTTGGTATTGCCGGTTACAAGATGTATTATAGCAAAAAACGGCCAAAATGCAAGGGACACATACATGCTATGTGTAACGTTTTTGAACGAAATTGTTAAGATTCACGGCGCAGAATTGTTTTCAAATGAAATATTTGTTACATATCCTTACATTTCGACACATGTATGGGTAAAGCTGCACCGGTTGTCTGCTTTCAAGGGCAAAATCGGCGTTATGGAAACCACTTTTCCACATTGCCAACAGACTTATCAACATAAATACGGCACAATTAACGATGTTATGTAAATAAACCGCCGCTTTCCGGCCTGCATTCCACCCCTCATGCGACAGTTCTCCGCCCAGGCACACGCGTCCGCTGTTGCCGCACATTTCTGCCCGGTCGTGCCGCCCGCAGTGCGCAAAAAGCCCCGGGAGCGTTGGCTCCCGGGGCGGGGTTTTGCGGTTTGACTGCACCGGCTCACTGGCCGATGAGCTGGCAGTAGCGCATGATGATGGCCGAAGCCTGCGCGCGCGTGGCGCTGCCCTGCGGCGAGAGATAGGACACGCCGCCGGATCCCATGCCGGAGATCAGGCCGTTGCCCACGGCCCACGACATGGCGGCATAGGCCCAGTTGGCGACGCTGCCGGCGTCGGGGAAGGTGTTGAGCGAGGCGGCGTTGCCGGTGAATTCCGGTGCGAACTCGGCCGTGTAGCCGTAGAGGATGACAGCCATCTGTTCGCGGGTGATGACGTCGTTGGGCGCGAACGTGGTCGCGCTCGTGCCGGAGACGACGTTGTTGAAGTATGCCCAGGCGACGGCGTCGTAGTACCACGCGCCGGGTGCAACGTCCGTGAACGGCAGGTAGTAGTTGCCGTAGTCGGTCTTATCGCCGGAGAGGTTATAGAGGATCTGCACGATCTGGGCGCGCGAGCAGTTCATGCCCGGGGAGAACGTGCCCGCGCCGGTGCCGACCATGAGGCTGCGGCGCACGCAGTAGTCGATGCCCTCGTGCGACCAGTCGTTCGGGCCGGCCACATCCGAGAAACCGTAGCTCGGGCAGCTCGGGCCGCCGGGGCAGACACTGCTGCCGCCGGTGGCGGGGATGATCTCGTTTTTGGTCTGGCCGCAGACGGTGCAGGTGTAGGTGCGCTCGCCGGGGGTGGTCTCAGTCGGCTCGGTGGTCACGGTGCCGTTGCCCCACTTGTGGCCGAGCGCGGGCTTGCTGTTGCGCTTTTCGGTCGCGCCGCAGCCGCTGCAGGTATAGAGGTCGTAGCCGTCCGTCGTGCAGGTGGGCGCGACGTTCTTGGTGAACACGAAGGTGTGCTCGCCGGTCGCGGGGATGGTCTCGGTCCGGGTCGCGCGGCAGACGGCGCAGGTGAACGTGCGCACGCCGGGGGTGGTCTCGGTCGGCTCCGTGGTCACGGTGCCGTTATCCCAGGTGTGCGCGCCGGTGGCGGGGATCTCCTTGGTCGAGATGACCTCACCGCAGTTGGAGCAGATGGTGTCGACGCGCCCGGCCTCCCCGCAGGTGGCGGGCACGGTGTTTTCCGTCGTGCCATAGCCGGTGTGCAGGCACGCGCCCTTGCTGCTGACGGTGTAGCCCTGCCACTTGCCGTCGGCGTCGAGCGTCCAGTTCATGGCGGGGTTGTAGTGGATGGTGACGATGGCGGGCTCGAAGCTGTGCGCTTCCGAGTTGCCCGGCTCGACCGCCGGGGCCGCGCCGTAGCAGCGCACGTCCTTCAGCGCGGTGCAGCCGGTGAACGCGTTGAGGCCGACGCTCGTCACGGTGCCGGGCAGCTTCATGTCGGCCAGCGCGGTGCAGCCGCGGAAGCAGTCCTCGGGAATGGCGGCCACGCCGGCGGGGATGGTCACATCCGTCAGCGCGGTGCAGCCGGTGAAGGCGGACGCGCCGATCTCGGTCACCGTCTCGGGGATGGGCGCTGCGGTGAGCGCCCTGCAGCTTTCAAATGCGAGATCGCCGATGGCGGTCACGGTGCCGGCGTATTTGACGTTCAGCAGCTTCGTGCAGTCGGCAAAGCACTTGCCGGGCACGGCCGTGATGGCGGCGGGCAGAGTGGTGTTCGTGAGGCTGGTGCAGGCGTCGAACGCGCCGCGGCCGAGGCTCTGCAGCCCGTCGGGCAGCGTGACGGCGGTGAGCCCGTCGCCCGCGAGACCGAAGTCGCCGATCTCGGTCACACCCTTGGGGATGGACAGGCCCGTGAGCTTGGAGCACATGGCGATGCCGTAGCGGCCGATGCTCGTCACGCTTTCGGGCAGTGTGACCTGCGTGGCGGCCGGCAGGCAGAACAGCGCATAGTCGCCCACGTTCGTGACGCCGTCCTTGATGACGACCTTCGTGAGGTTGCCGTCAAGGTCGATTTTGGGCTTGGTGCCAACGATGCGGAGCATACCCAGCGCCTCATAGTTCCACCACGGCGCGAGGTTGCCTTTGGGGAAGTCGAAGTCCGGCATGGCGCCGGTGCCGGAGATGGTCAGCGTCTTGCCGCTGAGCACGCCCGTGGAGACCTCCCAGTGCAGGCAGTTGTTCTCGCCGAAGTCGCCCGAGGTGGCCGCGGCGCCAAAGCTGCTGAGAATGGCATCCGTGTTGAGATCCGGGATCTCAAACTCCTCCTTGAGCTGCTCGATCTTCTCCTTGATGAGCTTCTCGGCGATCTCCTTTTTCAGATCGTCGATTTTGCTGGCCGATGCGTTCACGGTCAGGCCGGAGAACAGTCCCACGACCAGAACCAGACACAGTGCCAGCGAGAGCACGCGCTTTTTCATCGTTTCTTCCTCCTTTGTTGTGATGCGTGTGTACAACCGTAATACCTGTCTGTCGAAAATATACCATATGACTGGGAAAGTGTGCAATGGGGATCGGCGAAAAAACGTTTTGAGCGTTACATTTTGCTGCGTTTGTGTAAATAAAATGTGCATTTTTTCGCGCCCATGCGCGCACGACCCGTTGCAAAAGCGGGGCGCGTCCTGTATACTGACCCTGTAGACATTGTTACCGGAGTGTCCATTCCAGGAGGGAGGAACCATATGAAAAAACGAGTGTTGTCGCTGCTGCTGTGCTTTGTGCTCGCGGCCGGATTGCTGAGCGTGTGCGCCCCGCCGGCGCAGGCGGGCACGATCGCGGACGTGGTCGACCAGTTTCTCAAGCAGCCGGATCAGATCAAAAAGCTTTTCGGCAACGAGGTCGCGCATGGCGACTGCGGCCCCGCCGGGAACGAGGCAAGCGTACATTATAAGATTTACGAGGTCACGAACCCCACCGTCGTGCAGGACAACCCCGCCCTGCAGCAGATCTGGCAGGAGCACGACTACCGCGAGGACGTGCAGTATTACGGCGTGTATATCTTCGGCGACGGCCCGATGGCGGACTACGCGGTCAAGGGTCAGAAAGCCCCGTGGATGGGCAACGTGGAGGTCACGGAGTATAACGACAAGGGGCAGAAGCTCGGCACGACCGTCGTGGAAAACCTCGGCGAGGACTATCTCGTCCTGGCCTACATCGCCGGTGCGACCACCGAGGAGTGGGATGGGAAAAAACAGTCGTTCACCGGCGTCACGAACGTCGGCGACCGCGCCTTCAAGGACTGCCAGTACCTGACGTGCATGTTCCTCGATGACGGCATCACCACCATCGGCGACCATGCGTTTTATGCGGACGAGTACCTCTCGGCCATCAACATGCCGCGCAATCTCGAGCTCATCGATCAGTACGCCTTCTACGGCTGCGACACGCTCACCTTCGTGCGCGCGGGCGCCTGCAGCCGCCTGCGCCGCATCGAGGACCACGCGTTTTACAGCTGCACCACGCTCGCCGAGCTGCGCCTGCCGAACGGCCTGACGTATATCGGCCCGTGGGCCTTCGCGTGGGACCGCATCCTCGGTCAGGAGGACACGACGCTCGGCCTGCCGTCGAGCCTGCAGGTCATCGAGACGGGCGCGTTCGCGTTCGTCAACCACCACAAGAACCTCAACATTCCGGCCAACGTCACGCGCATCGGTGACTACGCGTTCATGTGCGATTATTATATGAACAACCTCACCTTCAGCCCCGGCGACAAGCCCCTCACGATCGGCAAGGCCGCGTTTGCCGGCGATAACCACATGAAGTCCGTCGATCTCTCCAACCGCGTCGCGCAGATCGACAAGTGCGCCTTTGCCGGCTGCGAGCTGCTCGAGGAGGCTTACTTCGGCGACAAGATCGACACGATTCAGGCCCGCGCCTTCACCAGTGTGGACGCCGCGCTGCAGCTCGCCATCAAGACTGTCCTCAACGGGATTCTCGACCCGGACAATCCGGATGGGAACGAAGAGCACGCGGATGATATTGCTGCGGGCCTGACCCAGATCGCAAAGGTCACGCAGCTCAAGCGCGCCGTCTTTAAAAATGACCCCGCCAAGAGCATCTACGGCGCGGCGGATTCCAACCGCTCCTTCCCGGATGACTGCGTGGTCTATTACACGCAGGGCAGCTACACCTGGGCCGCCGAGCTCAAGGACGACGGCACGTGGCAGGGCTACAAGACCGGTCTCTGGCACGGCGACCACATCGCCCAGTTCGCCGACACGGTCGTCGCCCCCACCTGCACGGAGCAGGGCTATACGCACCACGTCTGCACGGTGAAGGGCTGCACCTATGCCCCCGTGGACGACACCTATGTCGCCGCCACCGACCACACCTGGGTCAAGACGCAGACGAACCCGCCCGCCTGCACCGAGCAGGGCACGGTGTTTTATAAATGCTCGGCCTGCGGCGCGACCCGTACCGAGAAGATCGCCGCGCTCGGCCATGACCTGAGCCGCTGCGACCTCGTCCCGGACGCCACCTGCACGCAGCCCGGCCGCGCTGTCGGCACCTGCGCGCGCTGCGGCGTGAAGATCGATGAGGTCATCCCCGCCAAGGGCCATGACTACAGTTATAAGTCCGCCTCCAGCACCGAGCCGACCTGCACCGAGCCCGGCCACTATCAGGGCACCTGCCCGCGCTGCGGCAAGGATTATAACGACACCATCCCCGCTCTCGGCCACGACTGGGGCGAGTGGGTCGTCACGCAGGAGCCGACGTACACGACCACCGGCCACCGCTATCACATCTGCGCGCGCTGCAACACGCGCGCGGACGAGGACATCCCGAAGCTGCACGAGCATGCGTGGAATGCCGGCGTCGTGACGCAAAAACCCACCGCGACGGAGCCCGGCGTCAAGACTTTCACCTGCACCATCTGCGGTGCGACCAAAACGGAGGCCATTCCCGCCACCGGCGTGCCGGATGTCTGCCCCGGCGGCCCGACCTGCCCGGGCTATGCCTTCCGTGACATGCCCGCGCCCACCGATTGGGCGCATGAGGGCCTGGATTATTGTATCTATCATGGCTATATTGCCGGCACCTCGGCCAGCACCGTCGCGCCGAACGGCGTGTGCACGCGCGCCCAGCTCGTGAGCATCCTCTACCGCATGCAGGGCGAGCCCACGACCGTCAAGGGCTATGAGCTGGCCAAGCTCCGCGCCCCGTTTGACGATGTGCCGCGCGGCCAGTGGTATACCGATGCCATCTGGTGGGCAAAGCTCACGGGCGTTGTCGCCGGCACGAGCGCCACGACCTTTGACCCCAGCGGGGAGATCACGCGCGAGCAGCTCGCCGTCATCCTCTATAACTACACGAAGCAGTTCGCGCCCGGCAGCCTCACGGCGACCGGCTCGCTCGCCGGCTTCCCGGATGCGGGCAGCGTCTCGTCTTGGGCGCGCACGGAGATGGCCTGGGCCGTCGGCAACGGCCTCATCTCCGGCACCGGCAGCGGCGGTGTCGCCTACCTCAGCCCGAAGGGCAGCGCCACGCGCGCGCAGGTCGCGGCCATCCTCATGCGCTTTGAACAGGCCATGGCCTGAGCGCAGACCCCGAAAAGCAAAAGTCCCGGAAGCAGGTACGCTTCCGGGACTTCTTTTGCCTGTTTGGTTTACATAATGATTATTGCAAGAGTACAGCCGCCCTTTTTCCGGCAGCATAAACGGCGAAAGAGTTTACATAACGCTCATCCCTTGCGCCCGCGCAGCATCGCCGCGATCGTCACGGCGCTGTAGCCGCTCTGCTGCCAGAGATCGTCGGGCACGGTGCCGCCGTTGCGCAGGATGAGCGTGATCTGCCGCCGCGCATCGCTGCGCGCGGCCTTTTCCGCCTTCTCGGCTGCGTCCTTTTCTTCCTTCGCCTTTTTGTCGGCGGCGGCCTTGGCATCGGCCGCGTCCTTGGCCTGCTGCTGCAGCTTGCTGTCCGCGCGGTCGTAGTCCGCGTCGTCCATGTCGAGCAGCGCGGCGATCTGCGCCTTCGTCACGCTGTCACGGCTGTCGGCCGCGTCGAGCAGACTGTCGATGGCGCTCAGGCGCGTCTTGCGCTCGCCGCTGTAGCGCTCGTAGGCGAGCTGCGCCAGCTCCGGCAGCTTGCCCGCGAGCATCGCGCGGTAGTATCCGCCCGCCTGCTGCGATGCCGCCACCGCCGCCGTCGAGGCCTGCCCGCCCGTCAGCGCGGCCGCTGTGCCGAGGGCGTTGGCCGCCGCGAGATCGGCCTGCCGCTCGTACTGCTGCCGGTAGGCGGCGTAGAGCTGGTCCGATGCCGGGTCGTAGTTGAATTCCTCGCCGAGCAGCGCGTCGAGCATCTGGTCGATGCGGCTGCGCTGTGCGGTCGTGTCGCGCTCGGTCAGCAGCGACTCTGCCTCGCGGCGGTGCGTATCGTCGTAGTCCGGCACGTCCTCGAGGGGCAGATACTGCGCATAGTCGTTCGTCTGCTCCTGATCGGTCATGCCCTCGCCGCGGATCTTCGCGTTGCGCTGCTGCTCGTAGATGGCAGCGGACGCATGGTCGCCGCGCTGTGCCGCCTGCTCCATGAGCGCGGCGTAATCGGTGTTCTTGTCGTATTTGTATTTTGTGGCCATAAGGTCTCCTTTCCTCAGTGCTGCGGCCCGGCGGCGGTCTCCGTGCGCGTGAGAAACAGCAGCCGCCACGCGCCCGTGCCCGTCAGCCGCAGGCGAAAGTGGTCGCACCGACGTGGCAGCACCGGCAGCGTGACGGAGCGCTTCGCGCCCGCCGTCACGGTCGCGAGCGTGTGCCACACGCCGTCGGAGTCGTACTGCACCGCCGCCGTCACGCTTGCGCCCGCGTCCGCCTCCAGCCGCAGCTGCACGCGCAGCAGGCGCTTGCAGTCCGGGCTGCCGCTGACGAAATCGCCCGTTTCGAGCATGCTCTCCAGCTGTGCCGTGCTGCCGGTGCCGAAGCGCCAGACGCCGCTGGTGTCCTGCGCATAGAGCGCGCCGCCGCTGCGGGCAAACCCGCGCGCGTGGAAGGCGTCCTCGCGGCTCCACAGGCCGCTGCGCGTGTCGTATACGAACAGGTGCCAGACGTTGTCCCTGTCATGCGCCGAGAGATACCAGCGCGTGCCGTCCGTACCCGCCACGCCGGCCGTGAGCGTGCGCCCGAGCGCGTCGCCGATGCGCACCGGCCGTCCGCCGGCCGTACGCGCCGGCCCGGCAGGGGAGAGGTAGTAGAGCGTTTCCGCCGCCGTCACGAGCGTGCGGCCGGAGTTTTCCTCCGTGCCGAGCGCCGCCGAGGCGACGAGCTGGAAGTTGTCCGGCTTCGTTCCGTACAGCCGCCAGAGCCCGTCCGGCTTGAGAAATACCACGCCGCTGCCCGTGGCCGCGCAGCCGGAAAAATCGCCCGGCGTGCCGACGTCCACGCTCCATGCCGCCGTGGCGACCGTGCCGTTTTCGTCCGCCTCGTACCAGTACCAGCTCAGCGGGTCGCCGAGCTTTGTACACCAGACGGTGTCGTTCGCACAGGCCCAGATGCGGTTGCCGTACGTGCATGCGTGCATCGCCATGGGCATGCGCCGCGTGACCGTGATGTCCTCGGTCACGCCGGCGGTGGAGAACGTGTCTGGGTCGAACACGAGCGCCGCGCCCGCAATGTCGCGGATGATGTAGGTGCCGTTATCCTCCGGCGTGGAAAAGCCGCGGATCGTCACGGCGTCGCCCACGCGAAACGGCAGGTCGATGCCCTCCGCGGCGATGGCGTTGGCGCGGGTGCCGCTGCTGTCGTCCGAGCGCTGGAGGTTCACGGAGCCGCTCCAGCTCGGCTCCGCGCTGCCGAACTGGCCGGAATCCGGCCGGTACCAGATCTTGTCCGGCCAGATGAGCACGGTGCCGCCCAGCTCGGCGAACACCTTCGGCCCGTTGATGAGCGTGCAGCCCGCGACGGGCGTGCCGTTGACATACAGCGTCTGGCCGGTGCACCAGAGCAGCCCGCAGCTGCCGGCGAACAGCCCGTTCGGGCTTCCGCCGCCGGTCGGATAGGTCAGCGTGCGGCCCGGCCGCGTGGAAAACAGCGGCGCGTCGGCCGCCGAGCCGTTCGTCATCTCGTAGATGCCGCCCTCCGGGCAGCCCGGCCGGTGGTCATAGCCGCAAAAGTCGGTCTGCACGCGCCGCGTCACGGCCATGGCGCGGGGGAATGTGGGTAGATGCATTGCCTGCCTCCTTACTGTTTCGTGGTCTGGCCGCTGCGCAGCTCGGCGCGCAGCCGTTCGAGCGCGGCGGGGTTGAAGTTTTCGCGGCTGAGATTCGTCAGTGTGTATTGCAGCGCCTCCAGCAGCCGGACGATCGTCTCCTCCAGCGCCGTGACGCGCGCCTCCAGCCCCTCGCCGCCGGTACGCTCCGGCAGCGGGAAGTTCAGCGGGGAAAAATCCGTCATGCCGCGCCGCCTCCGTCCCCGGCTCCGCCGCCGCGGTCGGAAATGCCGGCGCGCAGGGCGGCGATCGCCCGCATGAGAAACTGCGGCATCGGCGCGCCGAGCGCGCCCGCGTTTTCGGCGATGCTGCCCAGTTCCGTCAGCAGATACCATGCCGTCACGAGCGGGCACAGCAGCACGTCGTAGTCGATGCCCAGCCCCGGCACGCTGCCGAGCAGCACGCGCAGGGCAAAGTCCAGCAGCGCCGCCACGAGCACGCCCGCCACGGCTCCGGCCTTGTGCCACAGGCCCTCGCGGGCGACGCGGCTGCTCCATGTCCCGGCGCGCAGGGCGGCGGCGCTGCCGGTGGCATAGTCGAGCAGCATGGCCAGAAACCATGCCGCCGCCAGCCAGCCTGTCCAGCCCCAGAAGGCCGTCAGCGCTGCGGCCGCCGTGCAGACGGCCGCTTTGATCGTTGTGAGTCGGTCCATTTATGTCTCCTTTGCCTGGTCGATCATCCGCTGGCACACGAGCATCGTGCGCAGCATATCCAGCGACAGGTCGAGCCTGCCGTCGGTGTCTCCTTTGAGCGCGCCGCGGTCAACGAGCCGCTGCGCCTCGGCCTGCGCCCATGCGGGCATCTCGGCCACGGTGTTGTAGCGTGTCATGTCTGTTTCCTCCTTCTGCGTGCCGGCCATCGCTTCGGCGACGGCGGCGCGAAATCCGTCCATCGTGTAGCCCATGCCGTACTGCTGCCATAGATATTCCGGGTCTGCGTGGTTGCTGGCCACGCCGCGCCGGTGCCCCTCCGCGTGGCCGATGATGACGCCGTCGGCCAGCGGGTCAAGCCCATACGTCTCGCACAGCGCGGCGAACAGCGCCACGGCCGTGCGGTATGTGCCCGTGATTTGCGCCGCTGCCTCTGCGTAGGCCATGCCCGCGCCCGGCTCCGTCATCTCCACGCCGATGTGCGTGCTGTTTGCGCTGCCGCCGCAGTGCCAGCCGCGCATCTCCCACGGCAGCGTCTGGTACACCGTGCCGTCCGCCTGCGCAAACGCGTGCACGCAGACCGACTGGCCGCCCGGCTGGTACTGGTCAAAGTACCGCGCCAGCGCGGCCGCGCTCGGCTGCGGCGTGCCGATGCTGTGCAGCATCAGGCCGCGCGGGACTAGCGCCGCGCCCGCCTGGTAGCACTTGTTTTCCGCCGCAAATGCTTCGATGATCTCCATCTGCTGTTACCCCCTTCATTTTGGCGTCAGCGTCGCCGTAAGATTCGCTCCGGCGCCCTTGACGCAGAACTTGATATAATGCGGCGCCGACAGCGACGCGATGTCCAGCGTAAAGCCGGTCTTGTCCGCGTCGATCGTAAACGTTCCCGCCGTCGTGGTCTTGGCCTCAATGTAGGCTGCGTTCGAAAACTGCGTGCCGCCCGTCGTATACAGCACAAACGCGCTGTCGCCGCCGTTGTTGTCGCCAGACCAGTTGTTGCCCAGACAGTTCACCGCGCCGGTCACGCGGATGGTCGCACCATTGGGATATCTGGTCTTGTCGATCGGGATCGCCGCCGTGTGTCCGATGGTCACATAGCCTGTGGCGGCTTTCTCGCTGCCGCTACTGGTGGAAAGCCGGGTATTGTCCGCATAACCATAGGAAGCCAGCAGGTCGGACGTCGCGGCTTTGACCGTCAGCGCATACTCTGCCGTAAAGCCGCCGTCTGCGGTTTTTACCGTGATCTTGGCGCTGCCCGGCGCAAGCGCTGTGACAACACCGTTGACCACGCTGGCCACGGTCGGAGCCGAGCTTGCCCATGTCACTGTTTTATTACTTGCGTCTGCCGGTGAAACGGTTGCCGTCAGCGTGGTCTGCCCGCCGATGGTCAGTTCGCCGGAGGCAGCGTTGAGCGTTACGCCCGTCACGGCCACGGTCTGGATGCCGGTGAAGATCTCGCGGTCATAGCCCGCGCCGTAACAGTAGCTGTAGAGCTTCTGCTGGCTTGGATTGATGACGTTAACGACAAACGCCGTGTCCTTGGCGCTGTTGGCCGTCTTGTTGTAGGTGGTCGTTTCTCCGAACTCGATACCGTAGTATTCCGCGTTGCCGTTTGTGCCGTATTCGTTGTTTCTCGCAAAACACATATTCGGTGTAGCCACGCGCCAGACGTTGTACTCCGTGCCGGTGCCGCTTGCGATAGCGTTGAGCTTAGCGGCCTTGAAGCAATGCACATGGCCGTGGATGGCCGCGAGGATCGTCGCGCTGTTGCTGCCGCTGAAATTCACGGTATTGCCGCTGCTGACGGTGATGCTGCCGCCGTCCACGTAGGCCTTGACGATATTCGACAGGACACACACGCCGCCCCAGTCCAGCGGATGGTGGGACAGGATCAGCACATTCCAACCGGCCTTTGCGCCCACGGCTTTCAGCGTGTTCGCAAACCACAGCTTCTGCGCGTCTGACACATATTCTTTTTCGCTATTTTCGGCGGTGTTCAGGCAGATGACCCGCAGCTTTTTGCTCTCGAAGTCCCGATAGCAGTATCCTTCGGTGGTGCTGCCCATTACCGCTCCGGTGTTGTAAGCGCCGCACAGGTCGTACAGCTCGGCCGCTGAAAGAACGCTGCCATTCTGCGCCTTGCTGTACTGCAAGCTGTCGTGGTTGCCCAGCGTTCGCAGTTGCGGGATGCCGGAAAAGGCTTCGTCGATGTCCGCGTTGATCTCCGCGAAGTGCTGCCGCCCCTCGGCCAGCGTGGTCGTCGCGCTGCCGGCCGTGTAGTCGCCCAGATAGCACGCAAAGTCGATGCCCGGCAAAATATACGTGAGCGCCTTCATCGCCATACCAGCGTGCTTGTTGCCGTTCACGATGTCCGCGCTGGTGTCAAGCTGGTGCGCGTCCGAGGCCGCGATAAAGACGATGCTTTCGCTCGTGCGCACGGCCTGCACCTTTTTGGCAACCTCCAGCGCTGCTGCCTTGATGTAGTCCGGGATATCCGCATGGACAATATTGTCCTTGCTGGGTATGCCGCGCACCGCGTCGCCCATCTGCGCGATCTTGTACGTCTCCGCGCCGCCGGTCTTTTCGCGGATGGCAGCGGCTATGTCCTGCACGGACGCCTCTTCGTAGAGCTTCTTTGCCATCAGTAGGCCACCTCGCTTCCGTCGGCGATCGTGACGGTTTTCGCGGCGCTGCCGTCGTAGGTGACGGTCGTGCCGCCGATTTTGATCGTCAGTGCGTTCGGGTTTTTCAACGCTGTGGGCACGGTGGTCTTGTTGGCGCCGCGCTCGATGCCGTCGAGCTTGGCCTTGTCGGCGGCGGACATCAGGCCAGCCGCGGACTGCGTAGCCGCCGCCGTACCCGCCTTGGCGTCCCACGCGGCGGTCTTTGCGGCTGTGATGCCGTCGAGCACGCGCTTGTTCGCGTGCGAGTGGCGGGCGGCGGTGTTGGCGGCGATCTGCGATGCGGCACCGGGCACGGAAGCCGCAGCGCCGTTCGTGCGCTGGTACCACTTGGCGTATTCGTCGAGCGCCGCGTTGAACAGCGCCATGCTGTCGGCGTAGTGCGCCGTCTCGTGCGCGGCGTAGTCGCACATGGCGATGACGTAGTACACGTACAGCCGGTCAAACGGTGCGGGCACGAGCAGCACGGTGCTGCGGTCGGAGTTCACGTCGTAGGTCACACATTCGCCCGGCGCGATGCCGAGGATGCGCGTCTGGATCATGCTCTCACATTCGTTGAGCCACAGCAGCTTTGCCTCGTCGTCCCATGCGTTGGGGCAGATCGTGTCGATGCGCTTGAGCGCCTGCTGAAGCGTCGCCATGGTCAGAGCCCCAGCGCACCGCTCTCGGCGGCAAAACGGGCGGTTTCGCGCTCGATGAGCGCGCCGGTGCGCGCGTCCTGCGCCTCGCCCTGCGCGAGCACGAGCGCGAAGCGGCGCGGGATGGTCACGTCCTCGCCGCGCGGGATGCGCACGGTCTCGCCGTTGACGGTCACGACCTTGTCCTCCTTGTAGCTGCCGTTGTCGCGGAACAGACGCACGGTCACGGGTTCGCTCAGCCAGGCCTCAGCGGCGGCGCGGTCGGTCTTTTTTCTGGTTGCCATAGTATATTCCTCCTTGTGTGCATGGGTGCCTCCCGCCGCGCGGGCGGGAGGCACGGGGTGGTTTTTTACTCGGTGTAGGTGCTGCAGGTCTCGATGCGGCGGATGGCGCTGTCGTCGAGACGCACGGCGACCTTCGTGGCCTTCCAGCCGACGCTCGCGCGCTGGTTGAGCGGGTCGCCCGTGCCGGCGGAGCCGAGCTGCTTGACGATGTGCTCGAGGCCGCCGCCGGTGATCTCGGTCGTGCCGTAGCCGTCGGCGCCGAGCACGAGCGTGACATACACGTCGCGGCCCTGCGCGCCGGCCTCACCGGGGTAGATGATGGCGTTGTCCTCGGCCGTGACGGCGGCGTCGACGGTCATGGAGTTCGCGGTGTTGGCCGTGACGGTCACGCACGCGTTGCCGACGAGCACCTGACGGCCGACGAGCGCGCCGGCCTTGACGGTGCCGCCGTCGAACGAGAAGGTGGTCTTGCCGTCCACCGTGCCGTTGGTGAGCAGGGTGCGGCTGTCGCCGGCCAGATCCTCTGCGTGGAAGATCTTCGCCTCCGTGCTCTCGACGAAGCGGCAGCCCTCAATCTTGCCGATCTCGCCCTCGTACATGTGCTCGGTGTCCACGTACTGGTGCGGTGCCAGCCACTTCGGGTCGTTCATGAGGTCATAGGCCACGTCGGGGTGGATGATGACCGGGAACGCGCCGTCGATGCGGCGGCAGTTGGCGTTTTTGAGCGCGCGCACGGCGCGGCGGATGCAGTCGACGGTCAGGTAATTGTTGTCGGCCGCATTTGCATTGCCGCCCTGCAGCAGGTAGCGCGCGGACACGGACTCGTCGGCGTACTGCACGTTGTCACCGCCGACGAGCACCTCGCGGGTGATCGTGTCGAGCGTGCGGCCGGCCTGTGCGCCGAGCAGCTTCGTGGCCATGGTGAGGTTGTTGTCGATGGCGGTCAGCAGCAACAGATCGCTCATCTGGATGTAGCCGCCGTACTGGCGCACGGCCGCCTCGACGGTGGTCATGCTCAGGCTCTGGCCGTCGGGGGTCACGCCCTCGGTCAGGGCGGTCAGCGCCTTGCCGAGCGGGGCGAAGCGGCGGAACTGGATCGTCTTGCCGCCGTTTGCGGGGATGGGGTGCTTCTGCGCGAACTGGTCGTGCACGAGCTCGGGCTCGGCCGCGTCGATGAGGTAGTCCGAGTAGAACGTTTTCATCTCCTCGGTCAGGCTCTGCTGGGTGGTCACCTGCGTGTTTGCATCAAACAGGCGCAGGTTCATGCGGATGTTTTCCATACTCATGTCTCCTTTTTTCTCTGCTGTCCGCTTCCGGGGACCTGTCTCTTATACACATCTGACGCTGCCGACGATAAGGCTC
>ERZ1026975.450-NODE-450-length-26656-cov-6.694147_pt1 | contig 26656 bp, 26 predicted proteins | sample MGYA00519561_ERZ1026975 | MGnify/ENA primary metagenome ERZ1026975 (study PRJEB26926, sample SAMN06164672) | human gut metagenome | biome: ENVO:00009003; feature: ENVO:2100002; material: ENVO:00002003 | host: Homo sapiens | place: USA | collected 2012 ... | reverse complement strand
AGCGTCAGATGTGTATAAGAGACAGTGTTAACTCCGGCGGCGGCAAATTACAAGCAGGTGATCTGCCCGAATTTTGACTGTCCTTTTTGTCCTTTCTGTCCCATGGGTATAAAAGAAAAACCGCTTAAGGCTCAGAGCAGCATCTCAGCCTTAGGCGGTTTCATACAAATAGAAAATAATAATTTATCGTTTATATTCTTATAACGATTCCTGTTTTACTAAGCCCTGTCTTTTCAGACCATGGCCGCATCAAATCCGGACACTAAATTTACTTATGGCCGGAAATGTTCGGAATAACCCCGGCTTCATGCCAAATACATCCCCAGAACGAGAACAAACAAAAAATTACCGTTGTTGAAATTGTATCAACAACGGTAACTGATTTGTGTGATAACGCAAATTTTGATAGAATTGAATACCCCTGTTTGAGCCAAGCCGCGCCAAACAGGGGTATTCATTTTCACTTCTAAATTATTGACCCAAAGAAGTGGGGTATTCAAATTTCCTCAGGGGTATTCATTTGCGCTCTATAACCATAGGGATAGTTGTATCTCGGGCAGTTATATGCCTTTTGCCATAACATCGCAGAAATCATTACTGCTATGAATTCACCAAAAAGCGCTTTTTTCATCTATTCATGCTATCATTATTCTGACAAATATTTTGTCAGAAAATTCTCATAGCACTTCACGCCGATATCGTTCTTAGTTATGAGAAGCACCTGAGTTGCGGTATGTCTTCGCTAAACATTATGGTATCCTTTTACTATTGGGAAACTAGTTTAGAGAAACAGCCCAACTATTGATGCAATAGCAGCAATCACTGCAGAAATCGCGCCAATCATAATGAATGTAGTCGAAACCCAAATAACGCAATAATGCCTTGGTGGAAATTACTCCACCGGGCATTCTGCATATTGTATTGTTCTTTTTAGCCGCTTCGTGTTCTTCGTGTGTTGCACTTGTATCGTCTAAGAGGGTAGAAAGTTCTTTTCTTGGGTCTTCCATTGTCCTATTCATAGAATGCTTGGTAGAAGAACGGTTCATCTTTTAGCATTTCAGGCAAATAATAGGTGAGCAACTTAGTAAGCCCTTCAACGTATTCTTGCTTTTCGGCGAATTTTTCATCTGTGTTAATGCCGCCCTCGCTGTTGATAAGCTTATAGAATCGACTGTTATACTTTTCAAGGGAGGCCATCAGGCTTTGGTATTTGTGCGTATGGGATTGGTCAGAGAAAACAACCGCGATATGGGTTTCGAGTTCATGAATGATATCGGTCTTGTCTTTTCTGCCTCCAACCTCCATTTTAAGTCCGTTGTTGACTTTGTATGACGAGTCGTCCATGTGATCGCCCAGGAGATGAATATAGTAAATTAGAGCACAAAAGCTTTCTTTCTGCTTTTCATTCCCGGCAAAGTCGAAAACTGCGTCTGCGGTGTTTAAAAGGATCTGCTCACGGAGCTCACGTTTCTCTGTGGGCAAACTATTATTTGTCGACCGCCAGCCTCTATGTGTGTATGACCTGTGCGTGGTGCCCGAAGCATCGAAAGATATTTCATTAATGTTCTTGGGTATGCCTTTCACGCCAAAATGGAGAAGCTTATCCAGATCGCGCTGGCCCTTACTATTGAATTGATCGATACATAGATAGGACGCGCTTTCAAGTGCTTCCAACTTCTCTGTTATACCTGGATCGTTGTCAACCTCCTTGAAGTTTTTAAACAACGCCTCTAGCATATACTTGTCATGGTCTTTTCGCTCATATGCGCTGACTTCGGATTGCAGGCACTCAACAACGATGACCCCGCACAGGAACAGAAGCAGTATTGTTCGAAACAATCGCCGTACCATATCAGCTCACCTGCTCAAACTGCACAATGTCCGAAATAATCGGAAGGTGTATGTACTTACAAACATTAAATACCACATTTTGAGACACATTGTCGGATCCGCTATTTTCTATGATTTCGATCTCAACTACCGATTTTTCGCTCCACGCCTGGTCACTGATTTTCTTGCTTTCAAAGGTTGCAGTAAAGGAATCAAAGTCAGTAGTGGGCCGATCGACTTTCTTGATAGTCCAGTCGGTATATTTTGTGGTTTTTCCTGCTTCCGTAACTGAAACCACAATCGTAGAATTCACCGAGAGGCAAGCTGCAGGTAGTGTAAGCGTGTCTTTCTCGAAAGATGCTTCTATACCAATTTTTTTCGGGCTGAAGGAGTATTTGTTTTCAAGCTGCTCTGAAAGAAACGCAATATGATCGTCCCCACGCAGTATTCCATCAATCTTAACTTTTTCGCTGTCGCTGATTTCAAGCTTATCTGCGATTGCGAACAAAATGTCGAGGTTTAATACTAACGGTTCATATACCGGGGCAAGCTCAGTTTTACGCTGCTTGTGGAGCGCCTTGTTATACTCTTTCGCAGAAGCATTCTCTTCCTTTGCTGTCTTTTTCTCTTCACCCTTTAAGGATTTTACATCTGGATGGGGTAACGCTACTTCTTGCACTTCAGAAAGGTATGTTTCGTTTTGCTTCCGTTGCTCACCGATGAGCTCTGTAACGTTATTTAGCGTAAGATCATAAGCCTTTTTGAGAAAATTGGTATTATTTGTTCTGTTGAATAGGTCAATATAGGTCTGGGCAGCAAAGCAGCGGAGCGCCCACTCATCTCGTTCTGTGTTTTCACAAAGCAGTTGAAGGAGGCGTTCTGCTTCCGCTATATACTGCTTTTCATCATATACCTCGCTAGCAGCAACAATGGCATTGGGAATTGCCTGCGCAAAGTAATAGTCTTTTCGGAAAATATCTGCTTGAAGGTTTTCATATGTACGAATTGCGCTTAGACATTTTCCGTAGTCTCCACCTTCATAGTAACAGTTTGCCAACTCCAGCCAATAGAGTCCAAATGCCTCATAGGTTGCTTTCTCAGACTCAAGGAACTGAGTTTTCTCGAAGTTGTTTGTTTTATTCTGGCACTCAACAAAGTTTTTTACAGAGGTTTCGTTGAGAGCAAGTTCTCCAGGAAGGTTGTCCTCACGAACAATTTCTATCATGAAGGTGAAAGCACGCTTTCGGCTATCATGAAGGTTCGCAGCTTCCTCGTCGTCAAGCTCCCAGCCGTCCTTCATATACTGAAGGTCAATTTCTGCGTTATATGACTTATAGCTGCTATATGAGTCAACAGCCATGTAAGCAACGGATGCCGCCAGCTTCTTTATGTCGAAGGAAGAAACTGCGCTTAGCAGGGCAACGGGATTGGGCATGGATTCCTTAAGAGCCTTCGCCTTATTTTGATCATAAATATACTGAAGACGATCTCGCTTTACAGAAATCATCCTATATCTTTCAATAATGTCCAGGAGGCTGCTCATATGGCTTTCGGTCAGCTCATTAACCTTATCAGGATTCGTGTTATTTATGAGAGAATCGTAGGCCTCTTCAAGAAAAAGCCTGCTATTTTTAGATTCGTTTATCTCCCTGGAAAGAACCGCCAGATAGTTCAGCATCGCAATGGAGTTCTTTTGAACCTCATCAAGAGTTAATTCCTCCCCGGCAATATCAGTACTCTCTTCGTGAGTAGCATTAGGCAAATCCTCTACATTATCCGCAGGAACGACAGACTGGTCATCAGGATGGGAAGTCTCAGCAACTTCCTGATCATTTCCAGCCTCTAACTCGTTGCTGGGCTCCAGCTCGCAGCCCGGCAGGGTTATAATAATAATAAAAGATAGAAGCATTGCAATTAACCGCGTACTAGTTCTTTTGTGCTTATTATTTTTCATTCTTTTTTCCCCATTCGATGTATGTTTTCGGCGGATTTCGATTTCATTCTGTTAAGGCTTATTCCGTTGAAGCCAAACGCGTACTGAACATTGTCATTATTTGCCTCTTTCGACAAATAACCAGTATTATAAAAAGATTGTATCATCATAAATGCGAATATACAATGTTAGAATACACTGTTTTTAGCGTTCATGATAAGAAGCCTACGGATGAAGTAGCTGAGAACGAAAAGGTAGCAGAGGGAGGAGAAACATGAGTGAGCAAGCCAATACAAAACCGGCAATCCTGGTTGATCTGAAGAAATTCCGCATTAGGATATATAAAACCGTCATTCACCAGCTGGGCGATCCTGCGTTTATCCTCCTTCTGGTAAATCCCGAAGACCGCAGCATATGTGTCAGCTGTGGCGATCCGGCCGATGCTCGCGCTCACCGAGTCAGGCTCTCAGGCGGTTCTAGTTTTGAACTGTACAGCAAATCGCTCTGCGAAGCTTTACAGGAAGTATGTCCAGAATGGGGAAACAGTCACAGTTATCGCTTTTATGGTGAAATGATACCCGGCATCGGCTCTGTCCGGTTTTCATTAGAAAATGCCATAACAATTTCCTAGGTGTTGTGATGCAGCGAAGGGAATACAAATTGGAAATCGACCCGGCGTTTAAGCTTTTGGTGCAACCACTCGAGCCGAGTAGTCGAAAGCTGCTGGAGGATAACATCCGCCGCTCCGGGTGCGCTAGAAATATCGCCGTTTGGCATAACACCATCTTGCAAGATTTTGAGCTGTACGAAATCTGCAAAAAGCATGGAAAGCCATTCAACATTGTCACTGCGAACTCAACCTCTCGGGAAGAAATGATGGTCTGGGTGTGCAAGCAGCAGCTGGCTCGACAGGACCTCTCAGAAGAGATGTACCGATACCTGATCGGGAAGCGCTGCGATTTGGAATGCACACTGGCCACGCACGAACTCAGCAAAAAGCGAATGGAGCTCCGGTTCGGCGAGCCCTTCTCTCAGGCGGATCTGCCGAACACTGACAGCACTACGCAAATTCGTGAGCGCTTAGGGAATGAATATCATATTTCCTATGGAACGGTCAGGAAGTACTATATCTACGCTTGCGGCATTGAAGCGATGTATAAGATTTCTCCGAAATTCGTATCCGAGGTGCTGAACGGGCGCTTTAAGATCTCTCAGGAGCATTTCCTTGAGCTGGCCAAGCTCCCAAAGCAAGAACTCGTGAATGTAATAGAGTATTTGATGACCGGAGTAGGTTCACAGCTCGGTTATGCGAAGGCCAGAGAGTTGCTGATGCAAGGCACAGAAGCTCTTAAAAATGCCGCTGTACCGCAGACCGCATCCATCAAAGATATGCCCGCGTATGATCCGGATGCAGAAATAAATAGTCTTTCTTACACGGTACCGACCTGGGTAAGCTCGCTCAACCGGGTCCGCTCAATTGATAATATGAATCAGACCAGCATGAAAGCTAGGGATAAGCTCCAAAAAGAACTGTTGGCCATGTGCGAAGCAATAGATCATATGTTGCAGCTTATAAGGGAGGCGTAATGATGGACGAATTGGATTTGTTCGTGCCGAAGGTGCATTTCGAATTGATACCCATAAAGAACCTTGTTTCCAATCAGGACTATCAAAGATGCCTGTCGCAGAAGCATATCAAGCATACTGCGGAAAACTTCGATATTTACCAGGTCAATCCTGTAAAAGTCAGCCGCCGTGACGGTGTAAACTATGTTTTCAATGGTCAGCACACGATAGAGATCGTGGCAACTGTATCCGGCTCACGCGACACACCGGTTTGGTGCATGATCTACGATGACATGGACTACACGCTGGAGGCAGATACTTTTGCCCAGCAGCAGAAATTCGTCAAGCCGTTATCGCCTTTTGAAATATTCAACGCCAATATCGAGGCAGGAAACGATGAGCAACTCATGATCAAGACGCTAGTAGAGTCCTATGGATACCGTGTCAACGCTGTTTCCGGGGACCAGGATCATTACTTTTTCCTTTCGGCCCAACAGCCAGGTGAGCAGTTTCTCGCGGATTGTTACATTTACCTCTGTAATCTCTGATCTCTTCCAAATCTATTCTCCTTATACGAAAAAAGCCAGGGTAATACTTTCGTACAGAACTATGCCTGTAGATCGTATACCCTGGCGAGTGGTGGTCTACTTAGGACCCCGATTGCTCAGTGATATAATTATTTGCGTAATTTCATGGTGTGTACCGCGCCCTTCGCGGCTTTAGCTACAACAGCCGTCATGCTGTTGTAGTTGAATACTGCGTATTTTTTGCAGACTGGACACTGGATTGATGTTGATCCTTGTGCATCGTCATATACCAGAATTTTTGCCTTACATCCACAAGGATATTCGATGTATCCTCGCAGGCCTTCAAAAATATTGTCTGTCATTCTATGACCACCTCCGTACTCATAACTAACCAAATTCTCCTGCATAACCTTTTTCATAGAAGCAGCATTATTTTTGTATTTACTGATACATCAGGCCCGGCATGATAACTTCGCAACGATTGTCGCCGGGCATTTTTAGGTCGCCAAGCAATGTGGCATTGATAATGGATCGCTTGCCGTATCTCCGACGAATATCCTCGATAGCCGTCTCTAGCCGATCGAGCTTTTCGAGGCGCTCCGGATCAGTGAAGATCGTCGTCTGGATGGGCAGCGCTTGGGGGAAGAGGTTGATTGCTCTCACCGTTACCGCTCTTACCGGGACAGTCCAGCGATACTGTCTATTAAACAGCATTCTGGCAGTGTTGGCTATTACCTTGGGGCTCCTAGTTGGTGTATCGAATTGCATCTGATACTGCCTTCCGGATAAATCATTGCTCCGGATGTGAATCTGGACACCACCGGCAATCAAACCATTGACCCGTAGCTTGTGGCCTATGTCTTGGGACAGCTCAAGCATCACCCTGTAGACCTCTTCTTCATCCTTGAGATCTGCAATACAGGTAATGCCATGGCCGATGGATTTTATCGGGCTTACGAAGTCTTTATGCATTACCCGAGACCCATCCGTCCCGTTTGCGTAATGCCAAAGTTTTATGCCGTTGACACCGAACCACTGTGTCAGCAAATCCACAGGCGTTGCGGCAAGGGCTCCAATTGTGTGTATGCCGTATCTCGCCAGCTTCTGCCCGGTTGCCCGGCCCACGTAAAGAAGATCAGAAGCTGGTAGGGGCCAGACCTTCTCCTTAAAATCATCAGGTGATATTACAGTAATAGCATCAGGCTTTTTCATGTCGCTGCCGAGTTTGGCAAAGATTTTATTGAATGAAACACCGATACTTACTGTTAGGCCTAGCTCTTCGCGGACTGCTTGTCTTATTTCTTCGGCAATAGCAAACCCGCTGCCAACGACGGAGTGGGTTACGTCGAGCCAGCACTCATCCATGCCAAAAGGTTCAACCTGGTCAGTGTAGCGATAGTAAATTTCGTGCGCTAGCTTTGAGTACTTCAGATACTGATCGTACTGGGGCGGTACAAGTATCAGCTCCGGGCACCTCTGCCGCGCTTCGAAATTGACCATGCCGGTTTTAACACCGTATTTTTTCGCCTTTTCGGATTTCGCAAGGACAATGCCGTGCCGATCCTCCGTTGACCCGCATACCGCAATCGCCTTGCCCTTCAGGTCGGGGTTGAGCATCATTTCAACCGAAGCATAGAATGAGTTCATATCGCTGTGCAATATTGTCTGCCTGTTTTCCGTAATAATCACCTCCTCGCCGTGGACTGTGATCTGATTATATATCCCGCGATATTCGCGGTCAAGTGCGCATTTGTCGAACAACATTCGATTTTGTTGTTGACAAGGATATTTTCATTATATATAATCTTGGCATAGAAGGAGGGTTGCACGATGCCTATTAAAGCAAAAATTACGCCCTTACACTTGCTCAAGAGCGAAGGATACAATGCCGCTGTCGAGCGAGAGAATAATGTTATTGGAAAACGTATATCTGAAAAGCGCCGTTCCCTCAGCCTGAGTCTTAGCAATCTCAGTGAGATATTAAGTGTGCATGGAGTTGAGATACGCCCTACCTCCATCAGCAAGTGGGAAGTCGGCGATTCGATCCCCAGCTCATACCAGCTGGTGGCTCTGTGCAAGGCACTTAATATAGATACGCCGGACTTCTTTACCGCAGCCGGTGTTGTTTCTGATTTGAATGAGATCGGCATGAAGAAGGTCGCCGACTATAAGGCTGACTTGATTGCATCCGGGAAATACGCACCCAGAACTTACGCAGCCAATATCGTGTATATTGACATGCCGGTCAGCTACTTGCCCGCATCCGCCGGTACTGGTGCGTTCCTAGATGAAGGCAATTTCGAAATGGTCAGCTTCCCGAAGGACTCTGTCCCCGACGGTGCCGAGTTCGGTATTCGCGTATCTGGTGATAGTATGATGCCCGTTTATAATGACGGCCAAATTGTATGGGTGCAGGAATGCAAGGAAATTCGTCCAGGAGAAGTTGGAATCTTCATTTACGACGGGGACGGATATATTAAGGTCTACGACGAGCAAGAGCCCGACAATCCGGATGAGTTTACGGACAGCTATGGCGTGCGCCACATGCAGCCGGTTATGATCTCTTATAACCAGGCATACGCACCAAAGGTAGTATCGCCTAACGCGAAATTTCAGATTGTTGGACGAGTCCTCAAATAGTGTCCGTTTTTTGGTACACATCCCTTGCTATACTCATGGTGACACTGGAATAGGAGGGTTGTTCATGGACACGTTAAAGAGACTGGACGAGCTGATCGAAGATCACGAAACAACACTGTTTGACCTTGCAAAAAAGAGTAATATTAATTATTCAACACTTCATGCAGCTAAGAGACGCGGCAGTCAACTGTCCGTCGACACTATTGAACGTGTATGTGCTGGCCTTGGCATCCGCCCCTTTGAGTTCTTTATGAACGACGAGGATTGGACAAGAATAGAGGAATACGTTCTTCAGAGGAGTGAGCGTCATGAGCACTAATTCTGTGCGCTATCTTGTGGAGCACGTCGCTCTGCGAGATGCGCTGTTTACCGCAGGCCCGAGAGTTATCCTGGATTTTATGGGTAATCCCGGCCCGGCGATGATGAACTTGTATGAAAAGCTGGGCAAAAAATCGTCTGGGTATGAATGCCCCTACACAGAAAACTGCTTTTCAGAGGACCACGATGTGTTTGAGAAAGGCGTTGATTCCGTCTTGGTTATTCGAGTATATATGCCTGCACCAGAAGCAGTAACGGAGTGCAGAGCTGTTTATTTCTGCTTTAGTAAGCTTGGCGGGAACAATTTTTATGCTACATCGGAATTTACGGATAACAACACATTCTGTCTGTGTGGTTGGGGAGAAGATAACATACATATCAACTTTGGCAATGCTCCGGTAAAGCCTAGAGATGAAATGAAGAAGGTTGCGGAGCTGTTCTGGGAGATTAATTCTGATGAATACGGCAAAAAACTTAAAAGTGTATGTTCAGGTTAAGGTCGACTTCAGAGAGGACGGCGTTATGCTCCCTAGAGAAATCATCTGGGAGGACGGGGTTACATATGAGATCGACCGCGTTATTGACATACGGCAGGCCGCAGCTATGAAAGCTGGGGGCCAGGGCGATAGATACACCATTGTCGTTCGTGGAAAAAGGAGCTACCTATTTTTTGAGCGTAGCACCAATCAGACCGGGAACAATATAGGCCGCTGGTTTGTCGAGAGGAGGGTCGCATAAGGATGGGAGTAACAAAAACTGATTTTATGCGTGGGATGCAATGCCCCCGAATGCTGTGGCTCGATAAGCATCACCCTGAGTTTAAGGTGATCCCGCCCATGATCCAGAAGAAGCTCGATAAGGGTAACGAATTCGGGGACGAGGCCATGGCGATGTTCGGCGCATTCGAAGAAATGACGGTCTTCAAACCCGGAACTACATACCCGGACAAGAAGGCAATGGTGCTGCTAACACGAGAGCATCTTGATAAATGTACCTCTGTAATCTGTGAGGCCGCGTTCGATTATAATGGGCATTATTGTGCCGTTGATATTCTCAAAAAGGTACCCGGCGGCTACGAGATGTATGAAGTTAAAAACTCACCAGAGGTTACCGATCAGTTCATTAAGGACGCGGGATTTCAGGCATATATTCTCAGACATTGCGGCCTGAATCTGCTGCGCATTAGTATCGTATATCACGGGAAGGATGAAAACAATCCGTTTGAAATACAGGATGTTACCAGTGAAGCTAGTGCCTACGCACCCATTGTAGAAGCAAACATCGACCGTCTCGCCGCTGTGAAGGTACAGGAAGCAGAAGTCTGTTGTAGCTGCGGAGATCAGTGCCGTGAGCCTTATGAGTGCTGGTATTTCGGGCATTGCCATCAAACGCAACATTATTGTGAAGGGGAAATAGTATGAGCTCGATAGAAATTCACAAAAATAGCATTACGCATATATCCACCGACATTATTGTAAATGCAGCAAACTCCAGTTTAGCTGAAGGTGGTGGTGTGTGCGGTGCAATCTTCAGCGCGGCCGGGATCAGCAAGCTCGCCAGAGAGTGCGCTAAGTATGGTCACTGCAAAACGGGCGGAGCAGTAATAACTTCCGCATGCGATATGAAAAACGCAAAATACATTGTCCATGCGGTTGGCCCGATATATTCCGGAGGCACGAATGGTGAGCCGGAGCAGCTGTACAGTTGCTACAAGGAATCGCTCAAGCTTGCCATGGATAACCACTGCCGTTCTATCGGGTTTCCTTTAATATCGTCTGGTATTTTTGGTTACCCTCATGATGAAGCATGGAAGATTGCTCTTTCCGCATGCAAGGATTTTATCAATGAGAACCCGGGATATGATATCAGCATAGTGTTCGTATCAACTAATCGTGATATGGTCGAGCAAGGCAAGCAAATCCTCGCTAAACTGAACGAAGTGAAGATACCTGACTGCAGATTATTAACAAAATATCTGCGCATTCAGGACTGGTCATCGTGCCGATACGCTGAGTCGTTTCTCATAGAAGATATTGACTATGTAGCCCAGAACAACAAGGAACTCGATCTGATTCACTACAAGGACATCCTGGAAAAGCACGGCATAGAATGGTCGTTTGATTCTATGTCTAAAGCGGATGTAGATACTCTCGATGCCGTCACAATACTTGCCTTGCTTGTTGCGGCATACAGGGCAGATCATTTCAGCAATGGGACATTCGAGGAATTCCTTGACAACGGGGCAATTCAGAGGTGGCTGGAGCGCCTTTCCAGGCTCACACCGAACTGCTGATAAAAGAATAAGGAGGAAAATAGATGAATTACGACAATCTTCATGAGTTGATTGCCCGGTATGAGAACAGTATTGACCGCATCTATAATGCAGATCATGATGAGCTCTTTAAGTGGAGAGCCATGTATGTGTGGAGAAATGAATGGTTCAAACCGGCTGATGCGTTTCCTTCTTTTGCTGATCGCTTTAATGCCGCGAGAAAAGAGTTCTCGCTATTTATCGATAACAGCCGGATGCATCCAAGTTCCGGTGTAATTAAGCTTTGGGAAAAGGAGCCCGCCGCGATAGAGGAGCTTTTCCAAAACGTCCTGTTCGCAGATGCCAACGGTTCGGTATCAGCAGTGCAAGACCATATGGATGCGTTTTTGGACGGATATGAGGAGCTACGGGAAAGGTATTATCCCGGCAACTGGTCTTTCAAGCAGGATCGCCACTCTGCATCTGTGTACCTTGCCATGAATGACCCCGGTTTTAATTATGTGTTCAAGAGCAGCGAAGCGGCAACAATGGCTAAGTATGTAGATTTCGGTTTTAATATCGGGGTAGGTATGTCTTTCAGCCTCGAAAACTACTATCGTCTCGGTGATGAGATAGTAGCTGCGCTAAAAGAACATCCGAGTCTCTTGGAAAAGCATTTCAGCCATCTTGTTGACGGGTACTATGTTGATGAAAGCTTGCATTTACTTGCTTTCGATTTGATGTATTGCTGCCGCACCTATGGCTACTATAAAGGCCTTGTGGCCCCGGCGACAGGCAAAACGATAAGGAAAGCATCGACATCGCCTTCGTCAGAGGAACTGGCCCGAAAAGAGGAAGAACGGTTAGAAAAGATAGCCGCCCTTGAACAGGAGATTATTGACCTGGAAAGCAGCTGCGATGGATGCGAAGACATATCTCTGATTGGAGTACAAGTTTCGTCAAGCCAGTATGGGACTGGAACCGTTAAATCCCAAGATATCAACAGAATCACTGTTCAGTTTGAGCAGGTCTTAAAGACATTTATTCTTGATAAAAAGTATGCTGCCAGGCCGCGCTTTGAGAATGATAATGAGATTGTTGAAGCTTTCACCGCATATGGACAAGCACAGGAAAAAATCAAAAGACTTCAAGAGCAAATCGCTCGCCTTCAGAAATAGCAAAGTATTTCAAACTGTTTAATAAAAGAACAAGGAGTTTTCATGACAACGGCGACATCTGTCATGAAAACTCCTTGTTTGATTTCATTACGAGACACCCGGCATTTTGAACGTTATAATTGGTATGCTGGTGCCAATGAAAAGTCTCCATACTCCGGTTTCTTCCCGTTGTATGGAGATTTTTCTTAAATGCCCTTTTCGAGTTCTGTTAGGTGAATCAAAAAATCATCACCATAGCGTTGTTCTTGATCAAGGAGAACCGCTCCGCGGTCAATGTGGGCCTTCACGTATGTTGGGAAGAATTCCTCGTCCGTTAAGTGCTTGTCTGCGTATAATTCCATCAGGCATTTGTATACCGCATCAGCATCGCCGGTTATTGTTTGACGGTTCAGTTCTTTTCCCAAAGTGTTGGTGTGAAAATCGGATTCTTTTAAAGGAATGCTCGACCGCAACGACAGAGCCATTGCCAGCTTTACGAGAGTGTAGCATGGCAGATTTTCACTAAGCTCGATTCGGTCAAAAATGTCCGAAGCCTTTTTCGAAGTTCTAAGTTTAAATGCCATTATTACACCTCAAAGTACTTTCCGCTCTGAATGCTGGTCCGTTTGTCTTCCGTGTATTCCAGCATATAAACATGGGCAATCTGATCGCTCATGGCCTTCAAATGGCTGTTTGATAGCTCCTCATCTGTTGACAGAATCACCAGCTCGCCGGATAGATTTCTGAAAAAGTGCTCTGTGATATTTGCTCTATGTTCGGTGTCGATTCTCGCAAATGGGGTATCAATAATAAATGGTAGATCGTTGCTGCTTTGGTTCATCATGGCCCAATAAAGAGACATGACAAAGATTTGCTTTTCCCCGCTACTAAGGTGATCTTTATCAATTTCGATGGGGAGGAGTATGCTTGCCTCTCCGGCCCTTTCAAGTTTTGCCTTTAGGTCAGCTGGTGTCTTGGGATTATATCTTTCCATCAGGCTGTTCATCGCGGTTGCTCCAAGCACGGATTTGGCTAACGCGAATGAATTACCTTTTATTAATGATACGATGTCTGAGATAGGAACATAATCTTGCCGCAAAATATGAACGGTGAAATCTGGATCAATTATGATCTCGGTAAAGAAGTCTTTCTTACGTATGAGCTGACGGAATTTTTCATTTAGGTCGTGCTGAACGTGCTCAATCAAGGCTTTATATAGAATCGTCTGAAGATCTTCTAATAGCAGTAACACTCGCCCGGATAAAGCGGTTATTGAATCACGCTTAAGCTGTTCCTCAAATGCCTTTTTCTCATTTCTCAGTTTTGCTTCCGCGGCAGCAAGTTCTTCAGATAGAATTTCGATTCTACTTAAGGCCGACGAATACTGTGCATTGAGGGCTCTTTCTTTTTCTTTAAGAGCAGTAGTTGTTTTGATGTATTCCTCAAAATGCTCCACATCGCTGTTTTGAAGTATCTCTCGAATCTCTTTGCTCTGCTGTATGGAGGCATTGATTCTCTTCTGGTATTTTTTGAAAACGGACAAATCGGTATTATGGACTCTGGACAGTACTACTTGGATTTGTGCCTCTTCATCGTTAGAAATTCCGAACAGAGGAATGAAGTTTTCCCACTTTCCATCGAGAAGATAATCCCTGATTCTTCTGCGGAGATGTTCAACATTACCGCTTCCCCCTTGGCCGATTTCTTCCAAAGAGGAGCTTAATATGCCAGAAAAGCCATCACTATCAACACTCTGTTTCAAAACCTCATACGCATGGAATGCCTTTTCGTCACTCAATTGGGACGACAGCTTCGTGATAAGACTAGGCAAAATTAAGAATGGGAGCGTATCTGTTGCCAGGGCTTTCTTTTGCCAATTCAAACGTTCCCGCTTTTCCTCTTCTTCTTTTAACCGGTCATTATACTCTTTCCATTGCGCAAGGGTGATTCCTCCACGAGCGGCATAGGCGCTTTCTGCTTTTTGCAGTTCAGCTTTGGTTTCATCAATTTCCGTCTCTAGTGAATCGGCCTCTTGTTTAATGAGGGAAAGCGCAGCAGCCGTTTTCTCGACAGTTATTTTTGCATCAAGATACTTCTGCGCGGCGTCGCTGTCACCCGCCTCCGAAAGTTTCAAAACACGTTTGACATTTTCATACAGAATATCAAATGTATCATTACCGCTGAGGATCATGAGAGCGTCACGAATGTTTACTTCTTTTTTCTCAAGAAAATAGTCTGCAATTTTTTCCCCATCAAAGAAGTAGAGCTTCAGCATTTCCGGAGGGATCAGATGAATGAGATAGTTTTGAAAGTTTAGTACTTCGTCTTCGCTCAGCGTAACGCCATTCTGAATTACGATAACCTGTTCGTTGATACTATCACTATTCCAAGTCCATACCCTTTTTACTGAGTAATCAAAGATATCTGTGTCATCAACTTGCTGAAAATCAGTTTTTATGAAGCAGGTTCCATTTTCGCTTAGCCGCGCCTTGTTGTTAATCAAAGTGAAGATTTCTGATAAATACCGCTTGCTTGCAGATCTATAGCCAAATGCGTAGTGGCCATACAGACATACTTGTATCGCAGTAAACAGGGTGGTTTTGCCAGCACCATTTTTTCCGCCAATTATCGTCACTCGTTTAGAAGCATCGTCAGACGAAAAACTAATAGAATTTGTGCCTTCATATGATCCAAAATTATGAAGTTGAATCTCATTTAGTTTCATTTTCTAACCCTTCTTTTACTGCCTCAAAGTGTAGCCAACCCTCATTTAGTATCCGCTCAACATTTTTTGCCGAAACAGATGACCTTGTAAAAAACTTCGTGTTATCTACCGAAATCATCAACTTTGATACTAAATCAAATGGTACGTCATGCTTCTCGCAAAGCTCAGCGATTGTTGAAAGGGTGTCGGCGTCATACTTTGCTTTTTTGAAATTATCCCACGGCAACCGCTCGTGTTTTTCTTCATAATATATATCAACGAGCGCCCGGCGAGATAAGTCGCCTTCATCTTCCCACATTTTGTCAATCGTTTTTAGTTCTTCTATCGAGATTAGATCGAATCCGGTTTCGTTCTCCAACCGCAATAGCCGTCTGAGAATTTCTTTGCGGGCATCCATTGTAAACGGTCCCCGGCCGTATTCACCATTGGCCATAACGTAGACGGAGCCGTTCCTTCTGCGGTAATCTCGGGCTTCCGGATTACTTCGCAGCTCAACTAGCCAATTGCGAAAATCACGAAGCGGAATCAGCTCAGTAGCTCCGTGGTCAATAAAGTTCTTTAGCGATTTGTCTTCTTTGACCATGGTGCATATCCAGCACCCAAATCGGGAGTTGCCGGTAACTTTCATGTTGTCCTTATTTACTTGACCGACAACGCTATCTTCCTCACCTAGGTTTTCGCCCTGATACAAGCTATATAGGTAATTGTTATCTGTACCCCACGCACTTTTGCCGTCGCCCTTTAACAAGTACTCCCAGACGTTTTCGTTTTTTACATCAGCGAGAGGGCTATACACATAAGCCTTGGGTATCTGCTCGTGCGGCACCAGAATTTTTCCCTCGATCTCACGAGACGATATGCTCCGAGATCTAGCAGCACTTTCAGCCTTCCGAACGCCAAGAAGGATTACAATTTCGCCGTCCTTTTTTATGGTGTTATAGGTAAAGGCATTAGATGGATTGATCTTCAATCTCTCCGTACACCAGCGGAACCCAGGAGGTTCAGGGGTCGGATAACCCAGCCCGATAACAAGACTCCAAAATGTTTGACGGGTTTCGGGGTATATCATATGCGCCTGCACATTTAGTTTCTGTTCTTCGCTAGCAAGGTTTATTGCAGCGCTCATCCGGTGCATATATTTTTTGATTATTGGGTTTTCGACTAACGTGTCGGAGGTAACAATGTATACAGGCTTCCAGCGATTATATTCTGGCAGAGAAAGAAGCATCTCAAATACCAGTTGGCAGAGGAGCGTGGAGTCTTTTCCTCCGCTGTAGCCAATCATCCATGGCCGTTTATCATGAAGATAAACGAGCTTCATTTCTTCTTTTATATCTTGATATTCCTCAAACATGATTATTCCCACTTTCGAAGGCTTTTTCTCTCTTCTGCTCTAATTCATCTAAGGGAATGCCCAATTGCTTTTTTATTTCGTTGCACGTCAGAATAATAGCTTCTTCATTATTTATCATTCTGCCGTTTTCACGGATGGTGCGGAGTTTCCACTCTGGTGCTTCCCGTTTCCAGTTAATTCTCTCAAGTCCTTTTAATGTTTTTGCCATGCCTTTTTGATGGCTTAGCAGGTAGTTTCCTAGCCTTCCGAGAACTTGAATGATAACGGCCTGCGTTACAATATAATTCTCTCTCAAATCGACTTTGCTTATTTCCCTGCTGGTTAGCTCACGCCAGGGGATTATGTGTGAAGCAACTCCGGTCCAGAATTTTAGTAGAAAGTCGACTGTGTTCTTATCAATGGCCGCGGACCGGATAATACGTTTGTTTGCGTTATAAAACGTACTTAACGTGAAAAGATTTGATGAGTACTTACCTAGGATATCCTTTTCCTTATCTGTGAAAGAATTCAGAAACGGAACCTGTGAAATAATGTCTCTCGTTACAACTGCCAGCTTGTCACGGGAGTCATATAATTCCGCAATAGAATTCGACGTCTTGACGGCATGTTTATTAAGATCAGTAAACATCTGCTGACTTCTAGCCAACCCACGGTCCTCGAAGAATACAATTGAGATCGTTTCGTCAAGCAGTGAGGCATCTTCTTCAATTGCTTCGAGAATAGCAGCTTTTCTATGCTGACCGTCATTAATCAAAAATGTAGCATCCATCGATACCTGAAGCGTACCGATCCCAGAAGCATCAGAATTTGGTATGAACTTAAAATCACCGTCGATTGATGCTGCAAGGGCAGAGAATACATAATTATTTCTGTTTTCCAATATATACTTTTTAATTACCGGGATGCGCGTTGTGTTAAGTTTTCTTTGAGCTCGGTATTCCGGAGAAACGAAAGAATCATCCGACGAGAAAAGCTTGGGGAGCATTTTTAACGGAACCATAGCTATGAAGTATTCGTGTTTTGCCTGAATACCACGAACTGCCGGGAAGCTGTACACGTATTCCACTACTGTCACCTCAAAAAAACTGCTATACTTAAGTAATATACTTAAGTATAGCAGGTATAAGATAAATGTCAACTAGTTAGTGCGCATATGCGGCTTAAAAATCTTCATCAATCAAGATTTCGTCCGGCAAGTCATCGATATCGAGGTTTCTTCCTTCAACAGTAGAAGCCGCAAAGTTTTTAATATTTTCCATTGATTCTAGCGTCGTATCACCGACTAATTCTACTAGTTTGGTTACACCAAAGTTTGCAAACTGCGTCAGAAAATCGATTTTCTTAAAGTCTGATCTTTCCCCGAAAGCAAGTTCAAGACGATCTTTTTCCTCAAAGGCTTCCGTTGTTGTTGAAAGGATGGCCGCCTGAAAAATGAAATCAAGCCTACCATTATCATTGTTTTGAATAACATTACGCGGAACACTCGGCGAACTCTTTGCGTCATCATCGGAGCCTTCAGGTTTCTCTATCCGCTTATCGTACATGACGCCTATTGCTAACGAGAACATAAAAATGCTGAAATTTGTACGTGTTTTAAATATTGGTGCCAGCTTTTCAATAGCTGTACTCCATGCGGTACCCTTAAGGGAAACATCAGTCGTTATTTCCACAGGAATCCCTCCTTTACTGTTGCTACATTCTTTTCGTCATTACTGGAGATCGTCCAAACCCTACCAATGTGCTCTTTATCAAAAACGTTCTGCAAATCATCTTTTGTAAAGAGAATTACCTGTGGTGCAAACTTGGGGATCATGTTTACAACATTTTGCCGCTGGTCTGAGTCAAGCTTTGAGAATGGGCCATCCAAGACGAGGGGATATTCTTTGCTTGCCAGCTGTTCTTCGCTCTGGAGCATTTTCAGAATGCCGCCGATGTATGCGAACGATACAACGGCAAATTGGCCTTCAGATTTTGATTCGTCGTTATGACCATCAGTAACCTTAACCGAAAATTCCGGGCTTACAGAAACATATCGGCGGCTGGTGAGCATATTATCGATAAGATACTGGATGTTTTCCTCAAGGAGGTGGCTGTATTCAGTCGATGCTGCTTGCAGGCGTGCAGTGAACTGCTCGCTAACAGCCTGCATGATAGCAATTTTCCTATTAAGTACTTCGTTGGTAGCGGTTTTGGTGGTAAGATCATCAAACGCCTTCATCTGCTTTTTCAGATATATTCTGAACTTTTCAAGCTGAGTATTTAAGGCGCTCAGTTTTTCATCGATAGCAATGATTCCATCCTCTGCCTGCTGACGTGCAACAATAAGATCCTCGATATCAGGACTCTTCTTTTCAGCTTCGTCGAGGGCATGAATCTGCGTATCGCAGCTTTCGGCTTGCTGCTGGTTATTGTACGCGTTGCTTATATACGCTTCGATTTTCGCTAAATCGTAACCCTGGCCCCACTGCTGCGCTGTTCTGCTAAAATCATGATAAAGACTGGTGAATGATTTCGGGGGAAGCATTTCAGAGTAAGCCTGCAGTTTTGCGCGTTCGGCATCGTGCAGCGGATTTCCGCAAATGCACTCAGTAGTTTTAGGAGAAAGCAGGAAGGTAATTAGTTTCTTGTTTACGCCCGTAGGGAGCTTGCTTTTTTCAACCTGCAGATGTATTTTCTCTTTTGCATCTGCAACTGCCTTCGAGATAAACAGCTTCGGGAACATGTCAAGAATGGCGTCACCAAAGCCTTGCTGAGCCATAGCTGCGCTGTCGAGGAAAACATCTCTCTGTTTCTTTAGAGCTTTCCGCTGCCGCTCATAATCGGTTTTTGACTTATTCTGGCCGATCTGCTCAGAAATCTGTGTAACCGTTTCTTGATAGCTCTTTTTCTTCGCCTTTGCGTCCTCAATGCTACTTTCAAGCTTGGCGATTTTATTCTGTGCGTTTTCAATGTCCGTTTTTACTTTAGCTATTTCACCACCAGCGATAGCGCTGCCCTTATCAAGGTATAGTTTACCTAACACGGTGGTCTTTAATTCGGTTTTACCGATATGCGCTATGGCCGCCTCAATTATATCCAAATCAAACATTGAATATAAAGCTTTTCTCAGTTTACTTGCCGAGTCCTTTCCCTTAACGCGCAAGTCGGCTATCATGCTTTCTCCGTCAAAGAAGAAGTAATCAGACAACCCTGACGGTAACAGTTTCTCGATGATCTCTTTGGGCTTATCGATAGGTTTCCAGTTGTTATCTGAATCCATCATGAGCAGAGCGACATCTTCATTAAGCTTTTCGGAATCATCTAGCCCCTTTTTATATGTCTGAGTTCTTGTTAGCGAATACTGGAACCCATCATGCTCAAAATCGATGCGGCCCATCACCTGGAATACTGCGCCGAACGACTGCTCGCTTTCATACTCCAAATTATAGAGACGATCTGTGGTCGTTTTATTAAAGTGAACTTGTCCGTAGAAAATCCACTGGAAAAGCTGGTGCAGGGTGGTTTTACCGTCGCCATTTTTTCCGTAAACAATAGTCACTCTTCCGTCCGTCGAGCATTTGATTTCGCCATGCTCTTTGAAGTTCCTGAAATTTTCAAACTCGATTTTACTTATTTTCATTTTTAATTTCACGCTCCAATTCATCGAGGATGGCTTTTACAACATCTGTCTTTGCCTGTGAATCATTGGCAAGCTTTGAGGCCTGCACTTTTCGCTCTTTATCTTCAATGTATTTGATCATGTCAGAAACGATTTTTTCATCACTCATCGAGTTCTACCTCCATATTTTCATAATCGTAAACGTCAATATCGTCGTAACTTAAACCGTATCGATAAAGGTGTTCTTCTAATTCAGAAGAAAGATCGTTCCAGTTCAACGCGAGTTTTGCATATTCATTAAAACGGCGAAGCTCAATCTTTGCCCAGGGAAGAAGACCATCTGAGGGGAGAACAATCACATCGTATATATGTGCGGCCTCTTTGTCGTTGTACTTTCTTAATATACGTCCGCGCCGCTGAACAAACTCGCGGTAGTCGTCATTACTTGAGAGTATGAGAGCGCTTTTGATTGAGGGTATGTTGATTCCTTCGTCTAGGCAGCGGATTGCGGCAAGTGCAGATATCTGTCCTTTGTTAAACGCATCGACTAGCTGCATCCGTTCAACCATATTTTCGGTTGCTGTAAATTGACTCGATTTATATCCGTGTTCTGTTAACGCCCGTTTTACAGATTGAATGTGACGAATCTCATCGCCAGTATTCTTATCAAACAACCTGCCGTCACCGCAATATACAACGAAATGATCTGGCTCATCGATTTTCCGAAGTATTTCATCAATATGGGACTGTTTTTCTTCAGCCATAGAGATGACTCTTAACCGGTTGCGCAAAGACTTTACTAACAAGTCCGGATTTATGCATTTGTTGTTTTTGAAGCACGACAGAATTTTGTGAGTGTGATATTGGAATAAGCTCTCTTCATCATCTGTAGCAGACACATAAATCGGATGGTAGTAATACGGAACAAGATAACCTCTCTCGAGGGCTTCTTCTATTGGCAAGCTGAACACCTGCCCACCGAAGAAAGACATGAGCTCATGCCCTTGCACCGCTGATGATCCGCTAAATGGGGTGGCGCTCAGTCCAAGCATATATTGATATGTAGATGCGATGCTCTCAGAGCGGTCTGTAAAGCGATGCGCTTCATCAACAATCAGCAATTTCCTGTCTTTGGATTTTGCGATTGCTTTTGCAAATCTATCGGTTTTAAATGACTTGATAGTTGAAATTACGATTATTTGAGTTCCGGGGTTATATTTTTTCCCAATGATTGCCTGTGTTATCTGATTATCCCAGCCTGGATTTTCAGATGAAACAAGGATAATCTTTGCATTTGGAAATGCCGCGGCGACATCTTCAGACCACTGTTTTACGAGATGCTTGTAGGGTGCACAAATAACCGTGAGCACTTCCTGCTTTTTCATTAATTCTTTTGCTGAATATATCGCAGTCCAGGTTTTTCCTGTGCCGGTTGCCATCACGTAAAAACCATGATAATTATTATCAACCCAAGCTTTTATCGCTTGTTCCTGATAGTCGCGGAGTGTAATAGGGGAATCGCTTTTTTTACTTTTTGCCTTTGAATGCTGTTCGATGACTTGGAAAATATTAGATTTAGCGCTCTCACTATAATTGTAAACAGTAACGTATTTATTGGTGCCGTTCCATAAAGAATCAAATTCGCTGATTTCATCTGCGACGCTGTCTTTTTCTCCATCGACCCAGCTGCGGACAACCCGAATCTTTTCATAATTATTTTTGTAGCCGTTGATGCTGGAATTCGCGGAACCATAAAAAACAATTGTATGACCACTATTATCTTCGAGAATTCCTAGTTTGTCGTGATAGTCGCCAATTGTCTCCGTTACAGCAATTTTGATATCCAAAGTGCCGCGAGCAATAAGCGTAGTGAGAAGTATAAGCTTTTCGTCCTCGAAATCTACGATGCTTGCAATAAAGTCTCTAGTGAAGGCATCCGATACGATTTTCTCACGAGCTTCATATCCCGCGTTAATTGCTTGAATGTCGTCCTCGCTTAATTTCGGACTGGCGATCAATTGGATTGTACCGCCGTTACGTGACAGGTTTACGATACCATCCATAATCGGCTCAAATACGCCCGATGAAAAGAATCCAACACTCCGCTTATATTTCTTCGTGCATTTCAATGCGGGCACAAGAAAAGCGGAGGCGATAGAGTCTGTGCCACAGCTGATGTAACTTCGTTTAATATCCAAATTCAAAAAATCCATAAAATCACCATTTACTCGTCAAGGATATAATCAGCAATAAGGTTATCGATATCATCGAGATTGTCGGGTTGTAAAACAGTGTCAGGCTTGAGTTCAGAAAAAGCATCCAAACTTTCTCGTGTTAATGTACCCCGCGGCCCAACAATAGGAGAAGCGTATCTGTACTGTGCCGAGGACGTTCCGACATCGAGCCTTGTGCTCCAACGCTTAAGAATCGAAAATACTAGCCATTCATTCCATGGCACGTTTATTTCTGGTAGCCGGTAGATACACTCCAGATGCGCAATAGGAGTCGGGCCGTTTATCTCATCTATGATCATCGACTCAGCCTTTTTTGCGATTGCTTCATCAACCCCAAGTAACGAAACCATTGTTAAGGTATCATGGTTGCGCATAAAGTGGGTCTGATTGAAGGAAAGGACATAATCAATGAGGCTGTAAATTACATACCTGTTTTCCTTCGCGTAGCTACTAATATCAGCGATAGCGATCTCATCGGACTCGATAACCATATCGCGGAGTTTGTCACCAGCCCGGTCAATCTTTATTCCGCGTTGAGCAATATAAGGCCTATCAAATTGGTAGTCTTCTCTGAAAAGGAATTCGAGGACACTGAATAGGCTAAATGCGGTATAAAGGCCGTGACGGTTAAGCAATTCCGGCTTTTCGGCTTGGATCATTTCGTATACATCTTTACAATGATGCGCATTGCGGTCTTTCAGAACCTTTTTTATTTTATCTTCAAAGTATTTCTTCTCGTTAATAGAGATTTTGAGATTTGAAGAATGGAGGTAGGCACCAAAGTAATTTATTACGTCAGGGTCGCTGAATGCAATGTTCACAACAATCTCCGTAATACCAGGAAACGCTTTGAAAATTTCGGCTTTGCTAACCGGATACTTCGAGTTCTTTATGAACTTGACAATATCCATGTACATATTTGTAGTTGAGCCATCTTTGGAAATGTAATCACGCCTGAAGAAGAACTCATCACCGAACAATTCTTTGAGGACTCCTTGGAGATAATACTTGTTATCGATGCCGCATGCGCATAATTCATCTTCAAACAAACTAAACAAGGTGTTTGTCATGAAAACGTTATGATCGCTCTCGACAATGTATTTATGAATCCTGTTGGCAAGGGCTTTAGGAATATAGCTGTCCTTCTTGGGCATATATATCCCGCGGCCGCAAAGAATGCACAAGTTTGCAATACGAGCAACAATCGCCCGGTTGTTTTCAGGGAGTTTTACGTCGCCGAATTCTTCACGGATGCATTCCCGAAGCTTGTTTATTTCCAAATCATCATAAACATGAATACCATTCGGGAAGAACTTAGCCATTGCGGTTTCATAGATTGCCCTTAATGTCAGGCTGCTGCGATGATACGTATCTCCAGTTAGTTTATAACTATCAATAATTGCCTTTTCGATTATTGTTACAGGTATATCGCTGGACTCATATGCCTCGTTAACGATTTCGGGAAGCTTCTTTTTAGTGATAATACTCGGCAAATCATCAAGAACGCTCTGGAGCCTATCTCCAAGATTGTCATCACCCATGTAGAACACATCGCGCTGTTCATCATAGCTGAACCCGCTGTCATTAACGCTTTTTAATAAAAAGACAATAATATTTGTGTTCTCACCGAAGTACTCTTCAAGCTCAACAGGTGTTAAAGCTATGCTTCCTTGAGTAAGCGCCGCAATTTTATATATAACTTTTGTTCGATTGTGCCAAGAATTAAAAATCCTTTTTGCTTTCCCCTCGATTTGCCTTATTCTTTCCCTTGTGACAGAATGCACTTTACCAGCGGCATCGAGCGTTTTGTTGTCGGCGCGCATATTGAGAATGGATTTCGTGCGGGGTTGCTTAAACAGCAGCTCAAATAATCTGCTAATATCCGAGGCGACATCGAAAGCACACCATTTTATGAACCGCGTGAGAAGAGCATAATCGGCGTCTTTTATAACTGGTGCTTTCGCGGCGAGGTCCTTTATTGAATAGCCAGGCTCAGGACAAAGGGCGTTAAGCGATGTTCTTATTTCCTCATTTCTAGTAAAGGCGGGAATGAAATAGTATGCATCCAGAGCGGCTCGACCTTCCGGGAGATTTGCTGCAATATCTAGCAAGCTTGCATGACGTTCATATTCAAGCTTACTGCCATAGACAAAATCAAATAACGCCTTTGCAATGGATTCACAGTACTCAGCATTTGTATAGCACTCAAAGACTAATTCCTCCCCGAGGATAGAATATGCTTCTTTGTACCTATCGAGTGTTTCCATGTCTTCGCTTGACAGTTCGAGATCATCAGCAAAAGAAAAGTCCCCAAGGGCAATCGCCTCTTTGTTGGCTGTGATAAAACTCTTCCCGGCTGACTGGTCTTTGCAAGAGCGCGGTATATCAGATGTACCGCTGCTACTGCTCTGAGAGGAGGAAGAGAAATTCGCTAAGAATTGCTCGACTTCTTCAACACATTTAGCTCCAAAATTTCTAATTTGACGGAGCTGGTTAGGGCTCTTTTCAAGAAGAATATCCATTGTAAAAATCTTTTCTCGGCAGAAGCAGTTTATTATTCTTACCGACAAAGGATATTCGGAAAGCGTTACATTTTTATAGTTTTCGGGCACAAGGCCATATTTTTCAGCGTAGGGAATTTCGTCCGAGTTAGGTTCTAGACTGGACTCGGATTCAATAGCGGTTGTTTCTGATACAATCATCTCTTCTGTTTTTTCTTCTACGGGCTCCTGCTCGACTTGCTTCGGTACGGGTTCGATTTTTCCATCGGCATCAAAAGAATCAAATCTATATTCGACTTTTAATGCTTCGACACAGCTAGCAAACCTATCTGGATCAGACAGATAGAAAGCGTATCCTTTTTTGTCTGCTGATGAAAAATTGCAAAGCCCAGACTTTCCTCCTGTAGCCAAAAACTCGATATTTCGTAGTTTCATTTTTACTCCGGTTTCATTCCGGAATCTGTCATCAACTTCACCGGTCAGTTCAGCCTCTTTTGCCCTTAGTACTCTGGACAGCTTTTTTGCTTCGGCATCGAACAGCGTGTCAAATTCAGCAGCGGAATAGCGGTCTTTTCGCTCTTCATATACTCTATTAAAACAATCAACGAGCAAAAGGACTTCGTTCATTTCCCATTTTTTCACATGATAACTCCCGATAAGGAAATAAGCTGAACCGCTGAGATACCAAAAGGCTGATAAAGCCAAGTATACAGAATAAATTATAACACTCACAGCATCGGTTAGCAATGTTTCCTTGTGTGCATTTGCACACCAACAGACAGAAAAGCAAAAAATATCTGCCGACATTCCAAAGTATCAACGGTAAAAACGAAGTTACAACGGGAATAAAAGTTTCCCAGCGGCTCGGTCAATGTTACAACGGGAGCGTTATTACCGCTTGTCCCGCAGTCGAAGTTACAATGGGAACCTCCGTAGAAAACCGAATAAACAGAATAAGCCCGCCCCAGAAATGACTCCAGGACGGGCTCTGTTATGCCTGTGGAAGCCGAAAAGCCTTGTATATCAAGGCTTTTCGGCAAAAAGAAAATGCACGGTAATTCTATCAAAATTACCGTGCATTGGTGGTTGCGGAGACAGGATTTGAACCTGCGACCTCCGGGTTATGAGCCCGACGAGCTACCGAACTGCTCCACTCCGCGATATAAACTTGACCCCTCAAGGCTCATATACTATAACATATGAGCCTTGCGTTGTCAAGTGTTATTTTAGCGATCGGAATCGGAAGATTCTTCCTTTTCCGCCGCGTCCAGCGTCTCGGCCGCCTCAGCGCGTCCGCTTTGCAGCTTGAGCTCGGCGAGAATGTCCGCCAGCAGCTCGTCCGTGGTGGGCTTTGCCGGGGCCTCCGGCTCAGGCTCTTTTTCTTTCTTGCGGTTGAAGCGGTTGATGATCTTCACCATCCAGAACACGACCAGCGAAATGCACAGGAAGTTGATGATGGACATGATGAGATCACCGATCGGGAACACGCCGATGTTCAGGCCGGAGAAGTCCAGCCCGCCGATGATGAGCGAGATGAGTGGATTGATGATGTCGTTGACGAGCGCGGTGACGATGGCCGTGAACGCGCCGCCGACCACAACGCCGACGGCCAGGTCAATGACGTTGCCGCGTGAGATGAATACCTTGAATTCGTCGAGCCAACCGGGCTTTTTCATGATGCTGCCTCCCCTATTTTCTCTGTGTTTTCAGTGCTTTGGCACGAGGACTTCCGTGCCGCCCATGTACGAGCGCAGCACCTCGGGAATGACGACGCTGCCGTCGGGCTGCAGATTGTTCTCGAGGAACGCGATGAGCATGCGCGGCGGGGCGACGCAGGTGTTGTTGAGCGTGTGGGCGAGATAATTCTTGCCGTCCTTGCCCTTGACGCGGATGTGCAGGCGGCGTGCCTGTGCATCGCCGAGGTTCGAGCAGGAGCAGACCTCAAAATACTTCTGCTGGCGCGGGCTCCAGGCTTCGATGTCGCAGGACTTGACCTTCAGGTCGGCGAGGTCGCCGGAGCAG
>ERZ1026975.434-NODE-434-length-27206-cov-10.017200_pt1 | contig 27206 bp, 36 predicted proteins | sample MGYA00519561_ERZ1026975 | MGnify/ENA primary metagenome ERZ1026975 (study PRJEB26926, sample SAMN06164672) | human gut metagenome | biome: ENVO:00009003; feature: ENVO:2100002; material: ENVO:00002003 | host: Homo sapiens | place: USA | collected 2012 ... | reverse complement strand
TATGCACAACCTTTCATTTGTCATTTTACTAACTTTTTAATTCAACCAACGGGTTCCGTAAATGAGTTTACATACCATGCGGAAGATGAAGTAGGCGGAAAAATCCAAAAATTCGATGCTTCGGGATCATATACTTATAATCCTCCAACTATAACTGGAGGGGGTATTGCAGATGGAGAAAAATTTGAACTGCACGCAGAAGTAAACGGCGATCAAATGACAGTTTATATTGACGGAGAAATGTTATCTGTTATGAAAAAAAGCAAATAAAGATAGAAAACAATAGCCGAGGTTTTGCCTCGGCTATTGTCCTCTAATGAGGGGGCTTTATGCTTTTAGATAATATCCAACAGTTTGAATCAATATATCAGATATTTTATATATGTCATTCAGCGATTCGATGAGGTGCTTTGTCCCATTCTTATTTTCGTCGAATGTCTCTATATATTTTTTGCCTCCATTAAAATGAAGCCTACAGATGGGTTTCCGGTTATTATTGTCGAATAAAATAGCAAAATAACTTTGAGCATCACGATAAACTACTCGTCGTAAGTCCACTGTATTACAGAGAATCGCCCGAACAATATAAAAACCCTGCAATTCTTCTTCCGTTGTAACAATTTTCGATTCTTCGGTTGAAGATGTTTCAGATTCGGTAGGAGCATCAACAGCAGGAACTTCAGGAGTAATAGCGGATTTAAGTCGCTTGTTTACATAGTCATTAGTAAATAATTGGAATGCCCTTTTTACCATTGGAGTGAATTCATCCATTACACTTTTAGTGACTATTCCATTATATACTTGCTTAATGATAAATTTGGCAAATTCTTCCGATGGTTCAATGCTCTGTGCTGAAATATAAGCCTTTATTGCATTAATGTATTTTAATTCTGTTGCCGAATTTAGAATCCGATTTATATCATACTGATCGTGGCAGAACTCTTTGAGTTTATCAATATGGCTATCTCGAAGATCAAGTAGATTTATCTCAAAGAAAGGCTTATCATCCATTTTATTCGGAGTTTCAAGATCAGCAAAAAATTTGTATGTTATGCCATTTGTCAAAACTCCGAATTTAGCTTGCGAAACATGATAATATCTGAATAATTGAGCTTTGTGTTTGTCCAGATCAGCAGACCAATGCTTACACTCGATAAGCATGATAGGTTCATTATTTAAGCGAACCGTGTAATCAATTTTTTCGCCTTTTTTTGTGCCATAATCGCAGTCACATTCTGGCGTTACTTCTGCGGGGTTGAATATATCATACCCCAAAGATTGAAGAAATGGAAGAACAAAGGAGGTTTTTGTTGCTTCTTCCGTTTTGACGTCGTTTTTAAGTTTTGCGACTCGATCTGCTAAAACAAGTAATGAATCTTTAAAATCCATGATTGTCGTATTTAGGTTAGTATAACAAAATTATGAATTTAATTTGTAAATACAAAAATTATTATTACATTTGCAATGTCTATCATACCACAAAGGCGCATAAAGTGGCCGATTATTTCGGCATTTTTTATGCCCGTACGTATTTTACAGCAGTGATGCCCTGTGCCGTCCTTATAATGAGGCGGCAGCCTTTGTGGTGATAGACAGCAGGTAGCAACACTGCTGTTTTTGTTGCACAAATTTAATGTCTATCACCATGAAAACCATCTCAGAACAGGGCTCGCTTATGCCCGCTGCTGCCGTCATATCTGACGGGGCCAAACAATCCCTATTCGTCCGTATCGGGCAAAAAGTTGTCCGCAAATTTGGCAGTTTCAAAACAATTGCCGATATTTGTAATGCTGTACATACGAAAGGCGAGGAAAACTCGCAAATAAAGCGGGTATTTTTTATACTCGTTTACATAGGTTCGATACTCCCTTGTCGGTGCTTAATGGCCCGACTGCCTTTCGTAGGTGTACAGCAAAGGGTCGGTATCGAACCTTTTTATTTACATATTGTTAACCTTTCATAAATGCTGTACAATGAAAGATCAAATTTCAAGTCCTGCAATGCAGGCTCGCCTTTTGGCGATTGCCGCTAATCTTGCGGCTTCGATGGAAAGTAACATTAAGTCCATTGAAGAAACGAAACAATCCCTATCCTCTTTATTAGCAAAAGTTCCGGCCGAATATCGTCCCGACATGAGCGATGTAATTGCGGGTGCAGATCAGGCAATTTCCGAAGCTCGTCAGCGTCTTGATAGTTACCAATCTAAACTCTCGTAGTCATGAACACACAGATATTTCAATACAATAATAATCCCGTGACTTTCAGGAGTGAAAACGGGGTTACCTATATGTCTGCTACCGAAATGGCGAAACCATTCAATAAACAGCCATACGAGTATTTGCGCTTACCATCTACAAATGAATTGATTAAGGCCGTTGCGGGAAAATTCCGTATCGTTGACAATCAAATAGTTATAAAAGAGCGTGGTGGGCTTGGTGGCGGCGGTGGCACATGGCTCCATGAAGATGTCGCTCTTGACTTTGCGCAATGGCTCTCGGTGGATTTCCGCCTGTGGTGTCTCGATCGATTGAAAGAATTGTTGACGCAGGGTGTTGCCACCGTTCGTAACGATGACGAGGCGATAGCCTATGCTATGGATGTTTTGCGCAAACGTCTTGCACGCTCAAAGCAGCAGCTCGAACAAGCCCACAAGCAGGTTGCCGCTCTCGCGCCCAAAGCCGAACTTATGGACAAGGTGCTCGACACTGACCAGAAGATCGATGTCGGGCAGTCGGCGAAGATTCTCGGCCTGCCTTTCGGCCGCAACACGCTTTTTCAAAAGCTGCGCGAACGCGGCATCTTCTTCTGCAATCGCAACGAGCCGAAACAAGAGTATATTAACCGAGGCTATTTCGAGTTGAAAGAGAAATTGATCGACCGTAACAATCACGAATCTTTCACGGTCATCAAAGTCCTTGTCACGCAGAAGGGCCTTGATTTCTTGGCCCGGCAATTCGAGGTTGTCCAAACGCCCAAGAAAATGGCGACCATAAAATGACCCCTGTACAATCCCAATAGTTCATGCTGAGAGCGCTCCGCAACAATGCGGAGCGTTTTTTGTTTCATGTCCTGTTCGCAGGGTTCGGCTCTCGAAATTTAACGGCCAGTTTGCAGGCGGTCAACACGTAGTTGTCGTATTGAGTAACATTCGAGTAGAGTAGATGATATGTTGTTGACAGATCATCGATATATAACAAGATGCTTCCTTTGTATAGCTCGGTAATAAAGCTATTGTACTTAGACAGAAAATCTGCCTGATCTTCGCCTTTGATAAGAAACGTGATAGTCACATCTCGTTCATCAATTTGGGGATTTGTGACAAGAACTTGTGTCCCAGGCTGCGAACGATCTGCATTTTCGACGAAAGCTTTTAGCGGAGACGGCGTAAGCAATGAAGCATACGAGCTTGCCAGTATCGAAGCCCCGAAATAGGATAAATCTTTATTATTTATTTTATTAGCCATCGTTATAGATCATCGAGTTTTCTGTTCATAGCCATAAGTGTCGTATTCATTTCCGGCAGCACTCTCGCATATGTACGAATGTCTGCAACGTTTCCATTGAGCTGGATTATTATGTCTCGAATATTTACAATCTGTCCGAATTCTTGGACTTTGATTCCACGAAGCATATCCATGCCTGAAACGAGGATATTCATTTTCCCTTGCATATCGGTAAAACGCCCGTTCAATTCACTTGCGGTATCTTGCGACATCGCTTCAAATCCCCTTGTAGTGGCAGATTGTTGTTTCCCTGATGCCCCAGATATATCGATACCAAGTTCTTTCGCCCGTTTTTCGATTTCCTCCCAGAATGTACGTGCATTATCTTGTTGTGCCAACGCATCGTTGATAAATGTATCTGTAAGGCCCATCAGAGCATTTAAGCGTTCTTCGGTTGTGAGATCAGTGTTTTTGTTAATCTCTTCAATCTGTTTCTGGATGTTATCGGCTATGGGAGCCAAAAATGAACTGTATAGAACATCTTTGGCAAGTTTCTTTATCACATCTCCGGCAGCTTGTCCGAATGCCTCTGCGGCATCAGTTCCATTTTCGAAAGAATCGACAAGCGCGTCGGTCAATGTTCCACCTAAATCTCCGAATATGTCAGATAGGTACTCGTTTACCGAATTTAGCGCTTCTTGGTAGGTATTCCAACTATCTACCATTTCTTTCAGATAGGCTTTGTCTGTCTCGTTCATATTTTCATAGACAGAATTGTTCGTTTCAACAAACTCTTTAAGCCTATCCATTACGACTTCGCCATTTTCATCAAAAAGATAAGGAACCAGATTCGAAAGAGTGTCCCATTTCGAATGATGCCACGTAGTTCCGCTTTCTACTTTCGAACCCATTGCTCCGATTGATGCCGACGGAGTGGTGAAGTTAGTGCGCTCCGTCCATTTCCGAAGCGCGACTCCACGCTCTACTTCACGGGTGCGAACCCTTTCTAATGAATTGTTATAGGCGTCGAGGGCTTTTTGGGCCGCTTGTATGTTCTGGACAAATGCTCCGTATTCGTTTCGGCCGAATATCGTATCGAATTTTTCCGAATTGATCTCGGCAAGAATGGCCATATTTCTCAACTCGTCATTTACCGACCGTGCCGCCCGTATCAATTCTTCATAATCCGATGTGTCTTTGAAAAAGTTGGCGATGCTCGATAAGATACCTGCACCTGCGGATATGGCGGACAGATAACCGGCAGCTTTGTCTATCCCGTCTGCCCCTTTGGCTTTTATCTGTTTTACAGAACTGGCGATCTGCAATGCTCCGCCGGCAATGCTTCCTGCCGCAGATACTATTTCTCCTACTGTATCGCCGAGGGCATCGCCTACATCTTCGAATGTCTGTATGGTATCCGATAGGACTTGTTGCAATTCCTCCCAGCTCGTTATACCGGTTTGCGCACCTTCGCCCAATTCTTTTTCCAAACGAGTAACTTCCGCACGCAGGCGTGCAAGTTCAGAGGGGGGTGTATTTGTGTCTGCTTCTGCGGCATTGAGTTTCGCTTTGGTTTTTTCGAGCAAGGCTTCGAGTTCTTTTAACGAAAGTTTTGTTATATCGTTTACCCATGCTTGAAAAGAATCCTGACGCTGTGCGAATTCTAAATCCACAGCTTCTACGGCTTTTTCGCCAGCCCGCTCGGCTTCCTTTGCCTCTTCTTCGTGTCCCTGTTCCCGTAACCTTTGCGCATCCTTAGCGTATTTTTCTGCAACTCGTTTTCGGGCTTGTTCATATGTTTCATATTGCTTCAAGAGCTCCGACAACTGTGCGTTCGTTTCTCCTTTGTAAGACAAGCCTAAGAGGCTATTCATCTTATCCTCATCAATAGCTCCTGAATCGAAGGCTTTATAGATTGATTTTCTAATCTCTTTCCATGTATCTTCGGCGGCTTTTTCTTTACGCTGCTCTTCTGTAAGAAAGGAATCGGTTATCTGTTTATATACCTCATTTATTTCCTTCGCATATTTTGTTTCAACGGCTGCTCGTCTTGCGATATTTTCTTCGGCTATATTGTCCCGCTGCTCTTTAAAGGAGGCTTTCTGTTCTTCGGTCAGTACGCCTTTCTGTGCATCTTTGGTTTTTTGTTCATTTTCTTTAAGTTTCTGTATTTTTTGTTGCGTTTCAAGATCGATCTCAGCTAATTCCTTGTCTTTGCCCTCTTTCATCAAATCGATGCGCGTTTGCTGGAAGGCAACATCATTGGCCAATATCTGGTCGGAAAGTTTCTTTTGGGCTTTGATAGTTGCCTTAACCGTTTTACTTGATACGCTGTACTGTTTAATCTTTTCGTCGGATTCGGCGATTTTGGCGACTAATTCATTCCATTTTGAGGTGCCCTTCAATGAAGCATCCATCGCTTCGAGGGCAGTTTCCGCTTCTTTTTTCTGTGCTTCCCAATAGGCTTTATTGCGAGCGGATTTTTTGCTGTCTCCGCGCAATAACGATATTTCACTTTGCTTGGATGCAATTTTATCCGAATTCGACAGTTTGAGTGCCTCATAATATGTCTCGCTCTCATTATACGGGATAAATGCATATGGAGCCTCTTTTTTCTTATTGCGCGCGGCCTCAATTAAACGGTCAATTTCGGCGTTTTGGGCTTCCAGCTCATCTATATTGCCTTGCAATGTGGCAATTTTTACCTCCGCGGGAGCAGCGGCCCATTCCGCAGCCTTTTGTGTCTTCTTAAATTCATCGAGTTTATTACGATACTCGTCCAGCTCCGCCTCTGCTGCATTATAAGCCTTAATAAGCCCTTGTATTGCCTGACCTCCATTATATCTGCTTGCATCTGTTATCGCTTGATCTAAATTTTTGACTTTCTCAAGCGCTTCATCGTACTGCTTTTGCAGATTATCTTCTTTCTGCACATCGTTGATTCGATTAAGCTCTCTGGTCAAATCAATCAACGACATTAGCCTTATTTCTTCTTCGCTGTATTTCTCCAGCAATTCAGGATATATCTTTATCAGGTCTTGATAGGCTTTTTGTTTGGAGTATGCCGTACTTACGTCATCCTGCATGACGGAATGCAGTTGTTCGGCCTTGCTCTTTTGCTCGTCGAGCTTTTGATTGTATTCATCGATAGCCTTATTGACGTTTTCCATAGCTCGTTCTTCGGCTGATTTCGCCGTAACGAGATTATAGATAACTACGGCCAATCCAGCCGCTGCGGCTGCTGCAAGTGTATAAGGGTTACTCAACAACGCTTTGTTGAGAGCTTTGGTTTTAGCGGTCAGAACCTCGGTTAAAGCCTGCAATGTAGTAAGTCCGGCCCCGTGAGCAAGTGCGGCTTGATAACGTAATCTTTCGGTTGTATTTAAGACGATTAACGCCGTTTTGTATGCCCCGTATGCAACAACTAACTGCGCTACTATATCCAGCACCTTCTGGTAATTCTCGACGAGCGAAATAGTGCCTTTAAGCACACCCGTAATGACGCCTTCCTGTGATTTGCCGAGGTCATTGAACATCATGTCGAGAGCATCGCCGAGATTGGAGATGAGGCCCGTAATGGTCTTGGATTGTTCCTGCATCAGGTTGTAGAACTTCCCGCCTTCGTTGGTCATGCTTTCAATGGCCTTTTGCACTTCGGGGAAACCGATTTTGCCTTCTGTAACCATTTGCGAGATTTCTGCACGGGTCTTGCCGAGCTGTGTTGCCAACTCTCCTGCAAGGTCGATACCGCGACTTTGGAACTGCATTACATCGCGGGTGTATAGTCGTCCTTGTACGGCGGTAGTACCATATAGCCACGTAAGGTCTTGTAGGTTCAACCCCAATCCTGCCGCTACATTGCCCAATCGTGTCAGTGTGTCGGTAATATCTTCTGCCGCGAATCCATATGCGAGAAGTTGGCGGGCACCGCTGGCTACTCCTTGCAGGTCAAACGGCGTTTTGGCGGCCAATTCGACCATCTGTGACATCAGCACATCGGCCTTTTCCTTACTTTGCAACAGAGTAGTAAAAGCCACTTCAAGCTGCTGAAATTCGCCTCTGGTTTGGGCGATCTGTCTGACTAATCCTGTAAGCGAAGCCGCAACGCCGATCTGCCCGAGAGTGGTAGCAATGCGGCGCATCGCAATATCCATTCGATCCGCATCGGTAACGACACTTGATGTAACAGTTTTGGCTGTTTTCTGAAGTTCTCGGAACTTGCGAATCGCTTCATCATTATCTATAACGACCGTAAGATTGATGCTCATGATAATTTGAAGATTGAATTATCGTTTACCTCCTGCCATTATAAGAAGAGTGTTTATGGCGTTTGGATCATCCATATTTACAACATCGGGTGTGGACGATCCGTTTCCCGCATTGGGATGATTGTCTGAATCATTCTTGTAGTCTGTCTTGACTGCATCAGCGAACATTAATTGCACATTGGCCCACGATATTTCCCAAAGGATATATTCTATCGTCCAGTGGTAACGGTTTGCGATTGCGTCGAGTCGTCCCCAGATACTACGTCCCCCATAATGGCTATTCGCTCCGCTGTTGTCTTGGGGGAAATCATTACCCGCAGCGTTCTTGCCCAGCGAATAGCGTTCATAAAATCCGCATGGTAGGATTGGCATACTATGGCAGAGAGAATATTTGCAAGAGCTGTCGTTTCCATCGTGGGCGACCAGTATATGAGTTCCGTACGTTCTTCGAGAAGCTCGTCGAGTTCCAGCTTCGTCCGGAGCGTGGCGATGGCGATTATTTCGGCGACTTCACGTGGCTTCTCCGCACATACAGTCCACATGCGCTTAACTGCGTCTTCAATATGCTCATCTGCAAAAACTAAATCGAGGCCTATCAACCGACGACTAATCATTGCGAGCCGCCCGAGTTGGAGCGGATAAAGATAAAGGGTTACAGTTTCGCCATCTTTGCTCTCAATTTCGAAAGATTCGTATTTTTCCGTAAGGGTGTCGAGTGCTCGCATCTCGGCAGATTCTTGGATACTTTTTGTCATTGTCATGCAGGATTTGTTCCCGCTCCGGTCTCGCTCCGTGGTGCAAGTCGTTAACTTTCCAGCGGGATAAGAGTATTACATCCTCTTGCTTTTAGACTTATAAAGATAAATCCGTGTATTCCGGTGTCGCAATAGGCCACCATGCGATACCACCTTGTTCTGGTGCCAGCACGTCAGCCGATACTGCGATTTGGAGAGGATCGCTTGTGTTGAGACTTCCGCTGAGGGAGGCCGTATATTTCAGACGAGCGAAAGCAATGGAAGCACCACTCTCAGCATCGAATACAAAAGCCTTTTCTCCTTCGTATAATTTACCTTCGGCAGGCTCGGTTGTCCCGAAATACATTTCTAAGGTATCGTCATCGAAATCTGCGACATTCCATGTCACTTCTTTGCTTCCGGAGGAAGGGTCTCGCATAGAGAAGAAGGGGTCGGCTTCTCCTTCACGGTAGAATTTGTTACTCGTCGGATTCGAGAAGTTGAAGGTAACACCTCCTTGATAAGGTTGGGTGATCTTTGTGAATGCCTTGAGCAATGCTTCAGCACCAGTATCTTTTACGCCTTTGGGAAGCGGATTACCTGCATGGCAGGATTTTAAACCTATTAACTGCATGGTTCAGTATTTTTTTAATTTGACTTTAATGTTTGAAAACGAGTAGGATATGCCCTCTTCGCTGATAAGAGTTTCATCACTCACGTCGAAAAACCAACGTTCGCCGATAGGGTAGTGCCCCAATGAATCGAAAGCGATGCGGGTCAGTACATCCAGACGGTTGCGATCGGGGTAGCGTTGTTCTTCCCGACCAATCGTCGGCGTTGTGTCCGGCACATAAATGTTTACATTTACCGTCGCCACTTGTGAATCTCCGACGACATTCGACAATGAGCCTACGACGATGAATTCCCCCGAAGGGTTATTCGGATAATGATCCGCATACATCGTTGGTACGGCTTGGCTCAACGGCGAATCACGAATGCGATCCCAGACGAACTTGAATATTTCCGTAGTGGTAAGATTCATCGTTTCTTCGATTTTAAGAATCGTGCGAATTCAGCTTTAAGTTTTTCAGCAGTCGATTCCACCCAGTTGCCCGAGCCTTCAAGTACGTCGAAACCTTTCGCCTCGACATACTTCGCGTACTCCATACCGGCCACCCATACGAGATAGGTTTTATTAGCGGAAAGTTCGCGGGCGACAGCCCTGGCGTGCTCAAGTCCTTTGGCATGGGCTTCATCTGCACTTGCAACTTTCGATTTCTCAAAACCTTTTGCAATCCTAACACGTCGGGTGTGGACGAAAGCCTCATTGACTATTTGTCCATACTGGACTATGACATAGCCGATAGAGTTGCGCAGATTACCTGTTCGATCATAGTATCCACCATGATTACGGGCATATTTCACAACATCTTCTCCAAGTTTGGTAAGCCACTCGACCGCTTTTCGGTCATACTCCTCCTTCGCTCTCGCAAATTCGAGTTCCACCTCGCGCCAGTTAGTACACTTTATAGCCATAATACTTTATCCTCGTATTTTTGCCTAAATGGATCGAAGTCTTTGCATGTACCATATCCCATTGGATCTTCTTTGGGAGTTCTGTTATCATGAGGTTTCCCGTTGAAAAAGTTTATCCCATTTCTGAAAATCCTAATTTTCGTTCCCCTAACGATCGGTTCTGTTCGCGGCGGTAAAAGCACTTGATAAGAACCTTCCGTTGATTCACCGTTCAGGCCTTTCATTACAGTAGCTTCGCCCATTTTGTGTATATTGCACTTACCGACGACGCGCCACTCATGCGTGCCTTCAGTCCACGAACCATCGGGATTCTGCGTGGCGTCCTCCTCGTACCACATTTCGAGCGTATAGGGGAATCTTACCATTGGTCGGAAATATCGATGATTTTCGATCGTGTGTCGAATTCGTCGGCAATATCAGTCAACCCGTTATCCTTTGCGAGTTTGAATATTTGCTCTTTCAGCCCGTCGGTGTCGTACGACAGTGAGTAGCCCCCGTTGCTCTCGCTCAAGAGAACAATAAGATTTCGCAGAATGGCGATTGCGGCCTTTGCCACGCTAACTTTGTCGGTTGCCGTATAGTCTGCTCGGGCGTCAATCCCCTCGTCGATGCAGGCCTTTTCTTTGAGGAAAGGATCCACATCGTAAGGATATAGGCTTGCCGATATTGCCTCGAATTTCGTCATAGAACTACGATTCTACGGTCAGCGAATAGATGCCGTTGATTTCGGTGATAACCGGAAGCGACAGCGACTGCGCTTTCGTGAACTCCACGCCGTTGGAGTTGTCGGTTTCGCCCTTGCCCCACTGCGAAATGCGAATGCGTCCGTAGTTGGAGTAGGTAACGCCCGGCTCCTGCCGCAGTTCGTTGTCTGCATAGGCATTCTTGATGACACCCAGCTTGCCAGACGGCACGAAAACGAGGTTCTTGTCGTTCCACGGAGAGTATTCCGCGAGCTTACCGTTGTCCTGAATACGGGTCATGCGACGGATAACCTCGAAGGTCGGGTATCCGTTCGAACGCATAAACTCGTTCAGGTTCGCCAGCAACAGCGGAGTGGACGACTTGTCGTTACCGAATACCGCCAACTTCATTTTCTTGTTGCGGAGGATATACGACAGGCGTTTCTGCGAGAGCAGAATGCGATCGAACGTAACTTTGTCTTGCGCAGCGTCAAGGATGGCATGAATATCCTCCAGCGTATCGACCGTATCTTTATTGCCATCCGTCCATAACGTTTTCGCGGTGGCAATGTTCTCGGATGGCATTTTGTAGTCGATCGTACCTCGTACACCGCCCTCTGGGTTGTTGGTTGCGTCAAACGTGAATACGCCTTTATTCGACAGCGCTCCGAGGAAGATGATGTCCAGTTTCGACTGCACGGAGTTCACGACCTTCGTAACATTGTTCCACATCAGGTTGATGAGCTGTTGCGTTTTGGCCGAATCGGACAGCATCCGAGAATCGAGAATCTGCAACACCTTCCGATACTCTTCGATGGGCATCGAGTAAGACATCTGATGGGTCAATACCTTCTGCTTGATCGTTTCCAGCCCCTCAGTTCCCATGATAGGCTCCTTACCTTTGGAGTCGAGCGTTGCAGCGGCGACGCTCAAATTGTACGAGCCGATCAACTCTTCGAAATTCAACCCGACAGTAGGGGTGTCCCAGTCGAGGAATCGCTCGTAAATATTCTGGTCGAACAGCCGCTTACGCAGTTCCGAGGCGGCATCGATGCGAATCTGTACCTGTTTAGTCAGTTCGCCGAAAATGGATGAATAAAATACTTCGTTCATTGTTTACCTCCTCTTTTACTGTCGTACATATTTGATTTCGGGGTTGTTCTTCAAGCTGTAACCTTGAAGCCATGCTGTGGGGACAGGGTAAGCTACATCTTTGAGGATGATACCCGCATATCCGGCCGATACGGTCTGAAATCCGTTATTGGAGGAATAGACCATATCGGTCTCGACAACTGCATCGGGCAGATTGTCGTCCGAAAGTACATCCGCACCTTCGGTCGCTCCCGTTACGGCCGCTGCGAACGTGATCACGTCGTAATCCGCATTTTTCGTGTCGATGCTTTTCACGGTCGAGTTTGATTCGCCAACCTTGACCGCATCTCCTACTTGGAGCATGGAGCCCTTTTGGACATGCGGAGCAGTGGTTGTGCCGCCCGACAGAACACGTGCGCTCTTACATACGGAGCATTCCATGTTGTCGAAGTCGAGTTTGATCGGCGTACCTTTGGGAATCTTTGTCCCTTCGGGATAGGTTTCTTTTAGCTTGAAGTCCCCCGGCAAGACGGCGAACTCGCCGCGCCAGAATACGGGGAACCCGCCTTTTACTTTTGTTTTTTCAAATACGATTGCCATGATTTTGAAATTTGATTATTCTTTGTCCGGAAGTGTTTCGGCCCACGCCCTTGCGAGCTCTTTCCCCTGCGTTTCGGGTGTGGACATCGGGAATCCCGAACCTTTCCCTTCCAGCCCTGCGGTAACCAGATTTTTCTGCACGCCTGCGAGGTAGTCGCCGATCGCTTTTTCGTCTGCGTCGTCGGCGATGACAAATCCCTCTTTCATGCGCCACTCCGGAATACCGAGTTCTTTGGCTTTTGCGGTGATGAGATTTGCACGCTCGCTCTTGGCCTTTTCCGCTTTCAGAGTATCGCTTTCCGTCTTGATGGCGTTGTAACGTTCCTCCTGTTGCTGCTTGTAGGCTTTGAACCACGCAGGCTCCTCATCGTCGGGTTCGGTCTTTTTACCCTGCCCGCCCCCACCGGCAGCTGATGCTTCGACCTTCGCTTTGAGTACGTCGTATTGTCCTTTCAGCGCGTTGAACTCGGTACGCGCTCGGTCTGCGTCGGACTGAAAAACTTTCAGGAAAGGTTCGACCCCGCCGACTGCGGTTTCGATCTGCGATTCATCGGTGACGGATTTTTCCAGAATGGAGGCTACTCCGTCGAGAGCCTTTGCACCGAACCCCAAATTAGAATACTTGGTTTTCAGTGCTGCGAGAATTTTCTCTTTCATGTTTTTTCGTTCTATATGTTTTGGGATAAATCATCATATCCGCATCAAAAAAGGTCTGTCAGCCAATGCCAACAGACCCACCTAACCTAACAACTACGTCGAAGTTATTCCGTTCTATGCTGTTGGCCTATATCTTCATAGGCTCTGGGACAAAATTCGCCACGTTCGGCACATTATGCAAGAGATTTTCGATTATTTTTTTTACCTTTGAAAAAAAAATATAAATATGATACGTACAAAGGTTACACACGGATTCTGCATACAATGTGGGGCTAAATTTGTATCAGAATGGATAGATATAAACACTGTTGGTAGTTATTATTTATCATCATTCGATGACGTGCATGTGTTTGATACATTTGATCAAGCCAAACACGTTTCTAATAAGTTTGAAAATAGTGAAATAAAAAGAATAAAATTAATAACGTCTATAACTAAAGAACTTGAATAGGGCCATTTTCATTTTAAAATAATTTTGTTCTCGTTGATCCAATAAGGCAGCGTGTCGCGCTTCTGCGCCTTCTCGATACGATCTTGATTCTCTTTCATCCACCTCGTAAATCCGCTTGGCAGTTCCATAACCTCGTTTTCCGCATCTTCCCACCAATCTTTGCCGGTTCCTTCGTTGGCGATGATCGGCACGGCATAGCAGCGGCAGTTCGGGTGCCACCCGATGAATTTGAAAGACTTCGGATATTTGCCCTCCATTGCGTCGCATATCTCCAGCGGCGCCCGCCCTTTTTTGAAGCGGGGATACCATGCCTTCGCCAGCCACGCGGCGTGGGATTTGGAGGTTTTTACCTCATAGCCCACAATGAAATCGAGTTGCTGCCAGCGTATACTGTCAGCTTCACGATAAGCGCTGTTTATTTCGGTGCGGGCCATGCGCATAGCGTTCTGATAGGACGAACGGTATACGCCTTGTCCAGGGTGATAAGCCTGTGCCGCTTTCGATAGGGTGAGATTGCCGAATGCGTCTCGGACTCGCCGAAACAGTCTGTCCGGCTCATTCAGATACATGCGTACATCTCTGCTTATATTGGCAGCGCTTCGCCCTTCGCTGATGCCGGCCGACAGCGACAGTTCGACGTGCCTTTCGAACTGCTTGGTAACGCTCCAAACTCTTTCGGATAGGGTGTGTCCGTAAGTTGCTCTGCGCTGGAATGCCTCAAGTGCATCGAGATTATGAAGCATCCACCCTTTTTTCGGATCGTCGAACAGTTGTTTTACCCATGAATCATTCTTGTCGTTGGCAAAAGCCCATTCCGTAGCGATTCCGGCAGTAATTATCGTGGATAACTTGTCTCGGAATGAAGATAACGAGGCATCAGCTTGTCTACGACGGTTTTTGTTCGATGAGAAGGTGAACAATCGGCCGGTCTCGGGTTGATAGTTATACCCTATGCCCAAACGAACCAATTCCTCCGAAGCTGCATCATACAAAACGTCGATCTGTCGAAGATATTCTTCGACATGCGCTCGATGTTGCTGCTCCCATTGGGCGGCTTTCAAATCTAATCCGGCCATAGGTTCAGATTAGAATGTCGGCTCTACGATATTATTCATTGATGCCTCTGCCTTTGCCTGCTTTATACGCTCGATTTCAGCGGTTACATCGTCGGCGGTTCCCATTAACTCGACTCCCTTTTCAAGCGACATCACCCCGTCTTGTACTGCTCGGCCGATTGCAGCCCAACGGGCGGTAACATCTTCATTGAATGGTTCAGCAAACTCGTGCTCTATTCTTAGAGCAGCGAGCTCGGACCGCAGATGAATGTGGGTTACATTCATCATGATGGCGAGAATAAGATTTTTCTCCCGATCTACGGCTATGTCGTAAATCTCCTTGTTGTTCTCCCGCTTGATATATCCCAACACCATCGCTCGCTTGATTGCTTCGCCCGAGAGAGTTCCCAGTCCCGCCATCTTCTCGGGCGTGAACTCGGGTGTGAAAGTATCGAACAGGATAGACCGCGCAAGGTCTTCCTTCTCCCGCTGCTGTGTCTCGGAAGAGGTCGGCGGATTGATATACTCGAATTTCGAATTGTCGCCGGACATTTGGATCATTTTGCCTGGCTTGTCGGCACGACCTTTCAAGAACTCTACAACGTCGCTTGTTGCTGCGGCGATAGGGTCGGCAAAATAGTTGTTTGTGTCGGCTATCTTGCTGTCTATATCCTCCTCGCGGTCTATGCGAGGATTAAGACCGCTCCATGCCTTATCCTGTTTGTAGTAAATAACATTTATTTTTCCCGTAGGATTAGGCGATGCCGTAACTTCCCAATTCAGCGATCCTCGTTTGCATCGGTAGATCATATCGGGAGTTTGAATGTCGAAATGTTCAACAGTCGATCTTCCCTCCTTAAGGTAATATCCGTACCCGAATGCAATGAGGTTCTTGTATTGATCGAATAACGGACGCAGGGTGTATCCCTCCGATTTACAAATTACCGCGACTTTCACCTGCGGTTGGAAATTTTCATCCCGATAGATGTGGTAGAGTTTTGCACATTCGGTCTCCGCTCCTGCGATGCGTTTTGCCTGACGCATGGAAACGTTGAATCTGGTATCTTGTAAAAATTGATTGTATGCCTCGAAAGCCTCATCCGATCCCTCATTATTTACCTTCTTCCAGCGTATAGGATTCCCGAGCAGGAAGAACAGCTCCACCTCATTGATATACTTCTGCCGTGCACGAGGTAATTTCTCGGTGCGATAAGGCTCTTGACCTTTCCGCATTTTGTCGGCCTTTCGCATAATACGGTGAAGTGCGGGACTATACTCTCGAATCGCCTGCAAAACCTCCGCATCGCGATTCTGCATGAGTGCTTGCACTTGTGTAATGTCTTTATCCTTGATAAGCGTAAGTAAATCCCGCTCTGCACCGGCTGCGTTCAGATACTTATTGCGTATTGCATTGAGTAGGTTGTCAATGAATCCCATATCCGTATTTTTACCAAATTCCTAAATCCTCTTTGTCTAAATTTTCCCCACTGTCGAAATAACCCCGCTTTTCGATTACTCCGGTCAAGGCATCTTCTGCATCGTCATGGCTGTTGAACTCCTGTTGTTTGCGGTATGATTTGACATGTGAGGCGAATTCCGGCCATTTGTGCTCCCATCCTGTTGGAAAATAAATGAGGTTCTGCACTTCATTCGATCGCGAGAAGATGCGCACCCGTTTATTGTCGGTCTGAGTAAACGGACAAAACGATGTAAAGTTATTCCCCATTATCCGGCATTGTGCTTCAACATTGCGCCCGAACGACCTCCCGCCGTTGTTACTCTCGATGTGGCATATTTCCGTCTTATTTCGAGACAACATCTCAGCTGTTGCCGGCTCGGTATATTCCATCGGCTTCTGTGTGTAGAGAATGTCAGTCACGAAATTGCCGATAGGAGTTTCCGTATAGCAGATCGAACATAGGTAATCGCTGCCGGTGTCAGCGGTATCCGTATAATTTTTGCGCCTCATAGACGCAGCGTATGGAATGATGTCGTATGTTTTGAACTCTCCATACATCAGTCCTTCCAGTGGCTTGGGGTTCTGCATATACTGCGTCTCGAATACGAAGGAGTTCGATTTCTCGATTTTTCGCAACTCCTCCAGCGTATGTTTGAAATCCCATAACGGCTGTTCACGGCCGTTTTCGTCATGCCAGATACAGGGCATCGAGAGTACCGTCCATTCTTCCGGCTCAATTTCTTGCAGATACCCGCACAGATCGTGTTCGTGCAGTCTCTGCATGATGATTATGATCGGTGTGTTTCGGGAGTTCACGCGGTTGCGGATTGTCGATTCGAAACGGTTGTTTACCCGCTCACGGACCGTTTCGGACAGTGCATCCTCTGGCTTAATAGGGTCGTCAATGACGATTGCCCCCGCAAAATCGCTTTCCCATGCAGGAATGAAATTACCTATTTCGCGTCGCTCCCTGTCGGTATCATCCACTTGACCTGCGCCGAAACCGGTCACCTGTCCGGCGGCACTTACTGCATACAGCCCGCCGCCGGCGGATGTGTACCATTTTTTTGCATTCTTCGATTCCACATTGACCTCGGGAAACAGCCGTTGATAATAGTCCGATTGTACTGTTTCATTGATCTCTTTCGAATTATCAAGCACAAGATCATCGGAATATGACAAGTGGATAAATTTACTTCGCGGATTGAGTGCCAGCCCGTAGGCGATGAAGTTTTTCGACACAAGTTCTGTCTTCCCGTATCGCGGGGCGATATTGATGATAAGTCGCTTTATCTCTCCCCGTACTACTTTATCGAGAGCCTCGCATATTTGGCGATGGTGATCGCCGACAATAAAACGCATCCCCGTCTTATGCTTGAACATATAGCGGGTGAAGTTCAGCGTTCCGGAAAGGCAGAAGGTGCGCTCTATGTCTATGTCGCGAATCGGGGGAGTGTACTAATATTCTTCGTTAAGTTTCAACCCATATTGCTTCGCCTCTTCGGGAGAAAGGGTGCGAGGCGGAATAAGTTCGGCACCATCGGGGCCTGTAATCTCCGACCGCTCTACATACCCCCGTTTCTTACCACGGGTTTTGAGGGTGAAAATGATCGCTGTTTCGGATGGTCGTTCGATCCAACCCGCAAACCGTTTTTCTCCGTTCTCATCCTTCTCGATGGCCGGAACGCCGGCCACCAGCTTGCGCAAATTGCTTTCGGCCAAATCGACAAACCGTTCGCGGGAATCTTCGAGGGCCTGTTTGAATTCGGAGTCATCATTGCACCAAGTGTAGATGGTATTTCGTTCTACACCAATATGCGCCGCAATATCGGACAGAATACCGCCACAAGCATTTGCGACTTTCCTAAAAACGTTAATATTTGGTTTTTTATATACGGGCATTTTTTATAGCGTCATTTATCGTAACCTATTCCTCTCGTTCAACCATATCGGCGAACATTTCGCCAGGGATAATCTTGTCATCCGGCCCAAACCCGAATCGAAGCATAAACGACGATTTCGCCCGATAGGATTTGAAATTGAGCATCACATACGACTCAATGTCTTCGGCTTTCTGCTCTGCCTGTTGTCGGATTTGTTCTTTCATCTCCTTGACCGCAGCCTTGCGTTCCTCGAACGGCCGCTGTATCTCCTTGAAATCATCCAGCGTATCGGCCAGCCCTGCATTCACCTCGTCCTGCATGACGGATATGCCGTATATGTTTATATCCGCCTCGGAAAGGCCAGCGGCCTGATAGTCGATTTCCGGCACGAGCACCTTCATCTTCTCCATGTCGAACTCGCCCATTGCGGAAGGGGAGTTCATGAAGATATTCTGTTCGCGCTCGGTCTTGTCGTCCAGTTCCACGGCTTCGACCTTGATTTCATAATCCGTTTCCGATGTACCGTCGTACCCGTTGATAATGTCGAGCGTCTGTACTCGCTTGTGCCCCGATACAAGGTATGAGGAACATTTATTCCACACGATGCCGCCCAAATAGCCGACAGTCTTGAAGTTCCTTTTGAGCTTTTTGATGACTTCGGGGTCTTCCTTGCGGGGATTGTATGGAGCGAAGTTGATTTGCGACCGCTTGATTACGACCGTCTCACTCTGCCGGTATTTGGGCTGCTGCTTTTTCTGCGTCATAATAATCTCGGTTGCATAGCGGCACTTCTCACGCGCTCAACTGCCAAGTTGTAGTATTCGTTCATCAGTTCTATACCCAAGCCTTTACGCTTTGTGTTTATACAAGCAATCATAGTGGAACCGCTACCCATAGTACAGTCAAGTATCGTGTCCCCCTCTTTGGAATAGGCACGAATAAGGTATTCGAGCAAGGCGACGGGCTTTTGTGTGGGATGGTTGACTTTTTCTTTTGAGTTTGAAACAACGGCAGGGAAATTCAGCACATTGCCTTGAAGTTTGCGGTCTGCATCAAACGTATGCCAATCCCTCGGTGCATATGCAGTGGCAAACGATACATCTTGTGTTGGCTTCTTATTTGTTCGCCATTGCTTGCTGTTGCCTTTTTGCGCTTGTCTCACTCTGTCAGAACTCCGAGCGGTGTATTGAGGATTGAATGTATATTTGCCATAGCTGAATACCACAATATCTTCGCTATATTTCAAGTGGCGTATCCTTGCGTTGCCAATATTGGAGGGTTTGTGCTTTACCCAAGTCAGCTTTTCTTTAAAAGCAGCGTAATTACTCGCTATAAGTGCGGAGGTGAAGGGCTCGGTAGCAAATAACACAATTGCTCCGCTGCAAACCCGTTTTAACTCATTCCATAGCGATTCAAATGGAATTACCACGTCCCATTTGCATGCTGTAGTTCCATAGGGTAAATCCGCTATAACAGCATCTACGCTCTTATCTGGCAGTGTAGGCATTATATCAAGGCAATCGCCCAAGTAGATGGTCATGTCATTTATTTTCTGCGTCATAACGAAGTAAGATATTGTGTGACAGAGGAAATACCTTATAAATCTTTTCGAGGTCTTGCGGATAGTGTTGGCGCAGGTAATCGAATACCTCCGGCAAAAACGTCAGACCTTGCGATTTGTTCTTGTTGTAGGATATAGGCTCGGGCAGTTTCTTGGCCTTGATATAGGCCATCACATCCGACTTTTTCCATTTGGATAGAGGGTAGACTTTGCCCGTGTTACTTATGGCTTCGTTCTCGTATCCACGCAACATAAGGCAACGATTCATGCCGTCCGATTGCTTCATGCCATAAAAAGAATACGAAATACCTGTTTTCATCCGAACGGATTCATCAATATCTTTCAACGACATGATTTTGACATTCGGATTCGGGATGCAATATAGCCCGCAGCGCAGAACGCGCGTCAGCGTCCAGTGTGGCACCTGCATGATGCGTACATTTGAGTAGCGAACTTTGACTGCCCGCAAATAGTTGTCGATGTGGTCAAGACCCTTGACGAAATACATGAATACACAGACGATCTCTTTGAAGTGCGGCGCCATCAAATCGAGCAAAACCTCACTATCCTTGCCGCAAGAGTAAAAAAGGATCACCCTGTCCGTTCTTTGGCGGACAGAGGCAATCACTTCGTTTGCATGGTCTATCGGGGTCATATTCAAGCCGCCTACTGTACGATAACGGACACGGCTAACGCTGGTCGTCCGATTGATTCGATTTCTTACTGAATTTCGAGTGCAGCTTGAATTTTAATAGTTTGACAATATGATTTAGCCTATGGAAAGGGCTCGGGCGGCAGATTGCCGAGCTCGTGTATATGCACTGGTTGCCCTTGCATACCTATTCGCAATAACACCATTTCGGCCGCCCATATTTGCGAGGCTGCTTAGTCCTACAGCAGGATTAGGTGTACGACGTCGCAATTCATTCGTTATACGGCTGTATTGCGCGTCAAGTTGGGCTGTCGTTTTTTGTCTTCGTCTTCGAGTGCAGCAATAATTTTTAAGGTTTAACAATTCATTTTCTCAAGCACTTTGCCCAGATGATAGTCTATCTCGGTCATGGTGTATTCGTTGCCGTTGTATTCGTACACAATCGGCTCTCTGGTTTCTTCGTCGCAAACGTCTACCAGCTCAGCGCCTTTGACTTCGACCAGTGCGCCCGGGCGGTTGGTCTCGTAGCCTACCCAGAACTGAATGGCATCGTAGTGGTTAATTACAGTATCTACGCCTTTTTCGCTATCCCACGCCGATTCGGGCACGTCGCTGTCTTTCTTGTAAACCTTGCCCGTGTTGTTGTCGCGGTACGAAATGTACTTCGTGTTGGTCGGGCGCACCTCGCGCGTCTCGACCGTCTTCTCGCCCGACAGAATCGCGTCGAACCATTTCTTCTTGATGATAAGCGTTAAAACTCTCATGGTATGCAAATATTAGTAGCGGGGGCAAGAATCGAACTTGCGCCTGCGGGACACTAACCCGCCGTGGTAACCTCTGCACTACCCCGCATATATCGGTACAGTGCAAAGGTGGACACGTTCGGCACATTATGCAAGTCTTATTATCATTTTTCAAATATACAATATTTTTCTGTTTTTGCCAACCCCGTCGGCCGTATTACCGACGGGGGCGTCTGTTCTCAGCACAGAGTATTGAAAGTACAGGGGCTCTATATTAGGTTCAGGCGCTTGAAGCTGCGCCATTCTTGACGCTCGGTGTCGTAATAGGTTTGTATCGTATCGTTTTTCTTGCGGGTGTCGTTGCCTTCGACGGGCGGCACGATGTCGGTTCGCAGGGTGCCCCACGCCTCGCGCAACGTGCCGTCGACCTTGCGAAAGTAAAATCGCACCACCTCAGTGTGCATCCTTCGCACGAGGTTGAAGTTGCGCCACGCGAGTTTGAGGCACTTGCCGAACGCCTGGCGTGTCGTGCGGTAGAATCGCCACGCCATGCACATGATGTTTGATAGATCGGTCGGTTTCATAATTGATTGATATATTAGTTCAACATTTTCTTCAACCAGCCGGCAGCTTCTTTGTCTTCTTCGCCGTCCTCGTCATAAACCGCTTCGACCGCTACCGTTTCGTCCTTGATTGACCAGCTCGGCGCCGTCCAGTAGTCGCCCCTGTCTTCGACGATCTCGGCGTCGTATGCGATAACGGCCGTAATACCGTTACTCTCGATCTCGAAGGTCTCGGCCTCGCCGTTGAGCTTTGTAATGTACGCTGCCGCCTGCTTGGCGAGGCTCTGCATCGTGGTATAGGTTGCCGTTGTCATGATCGCAGTGCTTTATTAATGGTTGTAAACTTGTTGTTATCTTTTGATGATGCAAAGTAAACAATAATTATTCATACGTGCAAATATTTTGACAACTTTTTTTAATCATTATACGACGATTTGCATACATTAAGTATAATTTATATATTTGCACCACATAACAATATGTTTACACTATGGATAATGAATTTAGAATAGCCGAAATCCTCAAAAGCAAGGGGATGACGCAAACGGAATTAGCTGAAAAAATCGGCATTTCCCGGGTAGGATTATCGAAGGCAATAAACGGAAATACTACTATCACGACGTTGCGGAAAATCGCCGCCGCCCTGGGTGTGCCGGTTCCGGAGCTATTCGCCGCTCCGAAAGAGGGGGCGATCACGTGCCCGCATTGTGGGAAGTCGATAACCATAAAAGCGGAATAACCGCAATAATACGACGATATGGAACTGCAACCCATCCAAAGCAAGATTTACGAAATACGGGGCCAGCGGGTAATGCTGGACTTCGATTTGGCGGAGCTCTACCAAGTAGAAACAAAACGACTGAAAGAGGCCGTAAGGCGCAATATCGAGCGTTTCGAGGGGGACGATTTTATGATCGAGCTCTCGGAGAGCGAGTATAACGCATTGAAAGACAGATTAAGGTCGCAAAATGCGTCCTTAGAAATTGACGGGCGGGGCAAATACCCCAAATATCCGCCGTTCGCCTTTACCGAGGAAGGGGTTGCAATGCTTTCCGGCGTTCTACGTAGCTCGGTAGCCATACAAGTAAATCGGGCCATCATGCGTGCTTTCGTAGCGATGCGCAATTACATCACGACCACGACGACAGTAACGGCGGAACTGGCCGAGATTCGAGCGAAATTGGCCTTGCTGGAGCGGGCGGACGCCGACAACGCCGAAGCCATCAGCGACCTGTCGGAGGATATGCGCAAGGAGCTCGACAACATCTATAACGCCATTGCGGCGCTGTCGGTCAAGATGCCGCAAGCACACAAGTCCGCCCGCAAAATCGGATTCCAACAAGCGGAGCAAAAGGTGGAAGAGTAGCAACGTTCTTGACGAACACGATCACGTGCCCGCATTGCGGGAAAATTATTAAAGTAGAGAAAGGGGAATAATCAATGGCTACAATTAAAAAAATAAATGTCAACGACGTAGAAATATCGGTTTCTCAGCAAACTGGCAGGGAGGACTATATTAGCTTAACCGATATGGCTCATTATAAAGATACAGAACGAACAAACTATATTATTCAAAACTGGATGCGTTTGCGAGGGACGATTGAATTTTTGGGACTTTGGGAGCAAATAAATAATATCAATTTTAAAGGCATCGAATTCGAGGCATTTAGAAATAATGCAGGGGCTAATTCATTCACGCTCACCCCAAAACAGTGGATAGAAAAGACAGGAGCCATTGGGATTATATCAACGCCCGGGCGTTACGGAGGAACATATGCCCACAAAGATATTGCTTTCGAATTTGGCACTTGGTTGAGCCCTGCATTTAAGCTCTATCTTATTAAAGAATACCAGCGTCTCAAAGAGATAGAATCACATCCGTCTCTTGGAGAATGGAACGTGAAGCGAATTTTAAGTAAAGTAAACTATACTATTCACACTGACGCAGTCCGAGATTTTGTAATACCAACATTGAATGAAAGTGAGAAGCTATACGCCTATTCGACAGAAGCTGATATGTTGAATTTGGCTCTCTGGGGATGTACTGCAAAACAATGGCGTGAAGCAAATCCTAAATATGCGGAACAAGGTCTGAATATCCGAGATATGGCAAGCATAAATGAACTTGTTGTCCTTGCAAATCTCGAGTCGATAAATTCTGAACTTAACAAACGGAAAATTGATAAAGCGGCACGATATACCCAATTGCGTAGTATAGCCCAAGAGCAATTAAAGCGCTTGAATTTGAAAGAAGCAGAAAAGAGGTTTCGTGCCATAGAGATGCAAGATAAAAAGCTATTGGAATAAAAGATGTCGCAGGACACATCAGGGATTAAATCCCGATTCAGTTATTAAGAAATACTTAACAACTGCCGCAAACGTAAGGCCGCAATCGAAGCTGATCGGGAGGATATGGAACAGTTAAAGGAGCTGGAATCCGAAATCAAACACCGAAAATAAGACCTGCCTGCATTGCGGGAAATTGATAACCATAAAGGTGGAATAACGGTATGCGGGGCTTACTGGTGCAGGGCACTCCTTATAAATATTCACTTTTTTTGTGGATATTCCAAAGAAAGCATTATATTTGCGATTGAAAACTATACGACACGATGTTTATAGAGTTCGACAAAGAGTATTTGCGGGAATTGTTCGAGCAAGGACGCACGGGCGACAAAAAGCACCGATACCAACCCGAGGTAATACGAGGGTATTATAAATGCGTTATGCTGCTGAAACGGTCGGCGAACGTGGAGGAGCTATACCGGATCAACTCGTTAAATTACGAGGTTCTGCAAGGTGACAAAGCTGGTATTTCGTCCGTCCGTATCAATCGCAAATACCGCCTCGAATTTACCGTAAGGGAGGTAATGAACGAACAGATAATAACCGTATGCCGATTGTTGGATATTAGTAATCACTACAAGCAATAGCGATATGGAAACTACGAAAAGGATTTACGCCCCGCATGAATTGATATGTGCCGAACCGATTCACCCCGGCGAGATGCTCAAAGACGAATTACAGGCGCGGGGCATATCGCAACGAAAATTCGCCGGTATTATCGGAATGCCTTACACGGCGTTTAACGAAATAATCAACGGCAAACGATCGATAACGACCGATACAGCATTGAAGATTGAGGCAGCAACAGGGATAACTGCGAATTTGTGGATAGGCTTGCAATCAGACTATAATATGCAAACCGCCCGCCGAGATACCCGTCTTTCTGCGGTATTGGAACAAATCCGCAAGGCAGTTGCCGTGTTATAGCTACGGGAAAGAACCCCGATCAAATAGATGCCCAAAGCCTCGCAAAATCGGAGAAGGCGAGCTGAATAGATGATTAGCGATAACGAAGGCGTGTGCATCTTCCTCTATTCAATGCATAACTGCTTTTAGATAAAACACCGCTCGAATGGGATTCAACAACCATTCGAACGGTGTTTTTTGTGTGCGTGTGAATTATTTGTTTTAGGCTATTGATAACCTTAAAAATAATTGATCAGTTTTGAATTCATCGCATCCGGTTTTGGCGATTATATGATAGATTTTTAGGGAGCATAGAGTCTATTTCAATAGATCGATACTTGTTACATTTTCACTTATGATCGAAGTAGTTTTATCTTTGGCAAAGCCGGGGAATTCTCCCATAACGTCCCGATAAATCGTTATGTACTTGTTTATCTGTTTCAGAATGTTATCCAAAGCCTCTTCCCATGTAGTTCCTCGGGCAATTATCCCGTCCTTAAATTCATCAAAAACATTTGGGTCAGATGGATATGTTAACGTGGGATCAGCAACACGAGCGAAGAAATCGCCTTTTTCTTGTTTTTTAATAACAATTATCATATCTGTAAACTTAAATTAGAATAATTTAAACCCCTTGATTCCCTCTTCAAATTTTATTTGCATTTGTTTTTGGATATTGCGACGAGATTTTGTATATTTAATACTACCTTCTGGGTATAATGGCATTATCCGACTTTGCTTTGCCTAAAAGGTGTAACAAGATCGAGAATGCGATCCAAACGTTCTCCCTGCTTTTTCAGCTCTTCTTGATTCATGCGGAGGGTGTTTCCGTGCTGTTCAATAGCAGACAATAAATTTCGTAAGTCCATAGCCGTAATATTTAGGTTCGTAGTTTCTTCGGATATTGGAATATCTTCTTTAAGCATGGTACCTTCGCCTGTCAACAACCAACTATATTGTATTCCGAATAAGTCGCTCCATTTCTGTGCGACCTTCTTCCCGAAAGGTTGGCCATTCAGATATGCTCCTACGGCCTGTTGCGAAACTCCCAATTTAGCAGCTATTTCAGATTGAGTTATCCCTATGCTACTGAAATACTCTTTTAATTGTTCGCTGATATATTTATAGTTGGTCATAAGATTATAATATTTCCCTATACATATAAAATATTTGTAATTTCCTATTGTATACAAATAAATTTATTGTATATTTGCATTGTAAAACAAAACTTGCAATGACAAATATAATGAGAAATACCGAAAACTCGCACCTAAACAGCGTTTTAGTTCGAGTTTTACCCTTTGAGGAGTATATTCAAAGCGTTTCCGACCCGACAGAACGTCGGCAGTTGTTCGACAAATTAAAATCATCGATAGGTATTTTGAGCGATGCCACATTGTGGCGTTATCGCAGTGGAGGAATCCGCCCGAATATTCTCCAACGTCGCCAGATAGCGAGTGTTATTCGTCGTCACTCGGGCAACAGTAGCTATACCGCCGACAACCTTTTCCCAGTGGAGTTTTACAAATAAGAGAGGTAGAGTATGAAACGAGGCACAAAAGAGTTCTACGAGGTAATGGAGCAATTCGAGAAAGATATACCCAAGTTTGCCTATATCCCTGCTAAATTCGAGCGGGCTGCTAAAGGTGTGACTACCCATTTCTACGAAGATGGCAAAACTAACGAATTATTTAAGGCATATATGCTTGGTTACGAAGCCGCGAAATGTGTATATGCTGATTGACGAATAGTAGTGTCAAACGAGACTATGACCGATTTACACGACATAGAGTTCTTCAACGATCCCGAGGGTGGGGTAATGGTACGCGATACCGAAGGCGTCCATACCTACCAGCCCGAAGACAAGGTGTTGACAAGTGCGCTATTTGCCCGCATCGAGGCCGAATACCCGAAGGCATTCAAGGCTCTCTCCGAGATTTACCGCAAGAGCCAGCCGAATGTGAGTTATTATCGGTTCCTGATCTGCCACCGCTTCATCCGTTGCAACTTCGGGCGGCTGGACAACAGGCAGGATATCGACGGCATGGGACGCTTCACCTTCGAGGATGTGAGTTGTCCGATCAAAGGCGAATGCAAGTATGCCGGCGTGATATGCAATCCTGAGTTCGAGACTCGGCTAACTGAGCGGCAGAAGGAAGTGATGAAACTCTATATGGAGGGGATGGGCGATGAAGAGATCGCGGATATGCTTTACATATCGCCCGAGACGGTGCGCACAACGAAGCGCGACGCTTTTCGTAAGGCCGAGGTGCACTCGCTGGCAGAGTTTACGATGAAGTATAAAGACAGATTATAACCTAACAACGATATAAAGATGAAAACGCTCTATTTATGGGGGAACGATAACGGATGGACACCTTTCCGTTACAATGATTTATCCGACTTGAAAGATGAATTTGCTGCTCGCGGGATTATGCTGGGCTACGGCTGCGAGTTGGGCTACGGCTGCAAGCTGGGCTACGGCTGCAAGCTGGGCGACGACTGCGAGTTGGGCGACCGCTGCGAGTTGGGCTACGGCTGCAAGCTGGGCTACGGCTGCAAGCTGGGCGACGA
>ERZ1026975.411-NODE-411-length-28340-cov-6.086300_pt1 | contig 28340 bp, 24 predicted proteins | sample MGYA00519561_ERZ1026975 | MGnify/ENA primary metagenome ERZ1026975 (study PRJEB26926, sample SAMN06164672) | human gut metagenome | biome: ENVO:00009003; feature: ENVO:2100002; material: ENVO:00002003 | host: Homo sapiens | place: USA | collected 2012 ... | reverse complement strand
GCGAGGGTGGCCGTGTGCAGGACGGCGACACCGTCATCTTCATGAACTTCCGCCCCGACCGCGCCCGTCAGATGACCCGCATCTTCTGCGACGACGCCTTCACCGGCTTCGAGCGCCGCGGCGGCCGCAAGCAGGTCCACTACGTCTGCATGGCCGAGTATGACGCCACCATGCCCAACTGCGAGGTCGCTTATCCTCCTGTGGAGCTGAAGAACGTCCTGGGCCAGTACCTGTCCGAGAACGGCAAGACCCAGCTGCGCATCGCCGAGACCGAGAAGTACGCTCACGTTACCTTCTTCTTCAACGGCGGTGTTGAGGCTCCCTACGAGGGCGAGGACCGCTGTGTCATCCCCAGCCCGAAGGTGGCCACCTACGACCTCAAGCCTGAGATGAGCGCCCCCGAGGTCGCTGACGAGTGCGTCAAGCGCATCGAGAGCGGCAAGTACGACGTGGTCATCCTGAACTTCGCAAACTGCGATATGGTCGGCCACACCGGCGTCTTTGAGGCTGCTGTCAAGGCCGTTGAGGCTGTGGACGCTGCTGTCGAGAAGGTCGTCACCGCTGTGCTGAACGCTGGCGGCTGCGCTTTCCTGACCGCTGACCACGGCAACGCCGAGAAGATGAAGAACCCCGACGGCACTCCGTTCACCGCCCACACCACCAACGTCGTGCCTTTCGTGGCCATCGGCTGCGGCGATGTGAAGCTGCGCGAGGGCGGCTGCCTGGCCGACATCGCACCCACCATGCTGCCCTATATCGGCCTGCCCGTCCCGGCAGAGATGACCGGCAAGAGCATCATCGCTGAGTAAACCTTTTCTGAAACAACGCAAGCGCCCCGCAGCTCGTAACAGAGCTGCGGGGCGCTTTTTGTGCTGTTTGGCTTTTCAGCGCTCGACCCAGATGGACATTTTCGCACTGGTAGTGATGTCGCCGAGAAGGATGGTGTCCATCTTGATGCTGCAGGTCACGGCCAGCGCTTTGCTGGAATCGCTGCCGGTGAGCACCGAGGCGGGCAGGTTCTTGAGGGTCAGCACGGCGGTGCCGTCGGACAGGTCGCCGCTCAGAGTGCCGTCATAGTTCACCTCGCCGATGGCGATGCCGGTGAGACAGCCGGTCATGTTCATGGAAGAGAGCTGCTTGACCGGAAGCTCGAGAGTGAAGGTGCCGTTGGGCTGGCGGGTAAGGGTAGCTTCACGGGTGGTGTCTACGGCACTGTCGGCCATCGACTCCTTGTCCCCGGACTCCCGCCAGAACCGGACGCCCACCGTCATCTTGACGGCGGCGGCACTGGCACTGACCGCCAGCGTCAGGAGCAGCAGCAGCGAGGCGAGGACCGCCCCGGTGCGTCTGCCCGTATGCTTCAAAGAAATCGTCATATTCAAGAATCGACCTTTCCAGCCGCAGAGGCGGCTCTGTGCGTTCCAAAACGGAACGCGAAGGAATTTGTCACCGCAAAAATAACATATTCAGAAGAAAAAGTCAATCCGGCTTGTGAGACTTTCACAAAAATGTTTCACACAAGACACATCTTATGGAAGAAAAAACGCAGACTTTGCCGAAGACACAAAAAAGCCGCCTCCCGGCAGACGGGAAGCGGCAGAAGTCAGGAAAACTCAGACCTCAAAGTCGGGGTCGTCCTTCAGCACGTGGATGCTGGTCATGAAGGGGCTCTGCTCGGGGTCCTGGAACGGAGCCTCCTTGACGTACTTGTTCAGGGCGACAGCAGTGCGGGTGGGGTCGGCGATGGTGCCGGCGCCGCCGATGCAGCCGCCGGGGCAGCCCATGCCTTCCAGCAGGTAGCCGTTGTACTTGCCGGCCTTGGCCAGCATCAGCAGCTTCTTGCACTCGGCGAGGCCCTGTGCGGACGCGATCTTGACGTCCATATCGGGGTGCCACTCCTTGACCTTGTCAGCGACAGCCTTGGCGACGCCGCCGGACTGTGCGAAGCCGCGGCCTGCGCCGGAAGCGTGGACCAGATCGATCTCATCGGGGTCGACTTCGAGGTTGGCCACGTCGATGTCCTTGGCCTCGATGATGCCGGCCAGCTCCTCGAAGGTCAGCACGAAGTCCACATCAGAGCGGACGGTGCGGCGGGAAGCTTCCAGCTTCTTGGCGGCGCAGGGTCCGATGAAGCACATACGGGCCTCGGGGTCGGCCTGCTTCATCATGCGGGCGGTAAAGACCATGGGGGTCATGGTCATGGAGATGTTCTTTGCAAGATCCGGGAAGGCGGTCTTTGCCATCATGCTCCATGCCGGGCAGCAGGAAGTAGCCATGAAGTTCAGCTTGTTGGGGACCTCCTCCAGGAAGTCGTGAGCCTCATCCACGGTACACAGGTCGGCACCGATGGCGACCTCCACGACATCGTAGAAGCCCAGAGCCTTCAGCGCAGCCTTGAGCTTGCCGGTGGAGGCCAAGCCCGGGAACTGGTTGATGAAGGCGGGAGCGACGAGGGCGTAGATGCGGTCGCCGCGGTTGAAGCCCTGAATGAGCTGGTAGATCTGGCCCTTGTCGGCGATGGCACCGAAGGGGCAGTTGACCAGACACTGGCCGCAGGACACGCACTTGCTGTAGTCGATCTCGGCGCGGCCCAGCTCATCAGAGTGGATGGCACCCATGCCGCAGGCAGCGGCGCAGGGACGCTCGGTCTTGACGATGGCGTTGTAGGGGCAGACGCCGACGCAGCGGCCGCACTTGATGCACTTTTCCTGGTCGATGGTGGAACGGCCGCTCTCCCAGGTGATGGCCTTCTTGGGGCAGACTTCCATACAGGGGTGTGCGAGGCAGCCCTGGCACAGGTCGGAGACCTTGACCAGCTTCTCGGGGCAGCGGTTGCAGGCAAACTTGATGACGTTCACCAGCGGGGGGTCATAATACTTATCGGCGATGGAAGCGTCCTCCAGACCGGAGACGACGCTGTTGTGCTCGTCCATGCGGCGGGTGGGCAGGCCCATGGCCAGACGAACGCGCTCCTCGACGATGGCGCGCTCGAGGAAGATGTCCTTGCGGAGCTTGCCTTCCTCACCGGGGATGATGGTGTAAGGGATCTTGCGCATCAGGTGGTTGGCCTGCTCGCCCTTGACGTTGGCGTAGGCCATCCGTGCCACCTCGGTAAAGACCTGGCGGCGGATCTGGATGACCGTCGTGTTGATTCCTCTGAAACTCATTCCAATCTCTCCTTGCTTTGAAACAACAGAACAAAAAACCGCTCTGACGCGGCTTTTCTCCGGGGCATTTGGTACTGGGCTGCTGCAAACAGCCGGATGCCCCGAATGATCCACTTTTATTGTAGCATAAACCCTTCGGGAAGAAAAGGGAAAAGCCTAAAATTTGTTATGAAATTCACAACTGGTACATCTTGCACAAATGCGAACAAATGGATTTGTACAAAACGGCAAAGAAACGGCTAAGATTACACCATCTCGGCCCGGACACGCTCGCCGTCGTAGCTGCCCAGCCGGACATGGACGATCTCGCCGCTCTTATGGCCCGGGGCCGATACCACGACGGGAACGTACAGCCGGGTGTAGCCGGTGAAGAGGGTGCCGGAGAGGGGAGTCTCCAGCAGAACGTCGTCATCGCTGCCCTCGCAGCCGGCCAGCACCTCGCGGCGGATGTCCTCGGCGATGGCGTTCATCTCCCGGCTGCGGGCCTGCTTTTCGCGCTCATGGACCTGATCGGGGAAGTCGTAGGCGGGGGTGCCGCTGCGGCGGGAGTAGGGGAAGACGTGGACTTTCAGGAAGCCGATCTCCTTCAGGAACGCGCAGCTCTCCCGGAAATCTTCCTCCGTCTCGCCGGGGAAGCCGCAGATGCAGTCGGTGGTGAAGCTGACCGGGCGGTCACCGTAGGCGGCGCGGAGCTGGCGGACCACCTCGGCGTACTGCTCGGCGGTATAGACGCGGCGCATCCGGCGCAGGGTGGCGCTGCAGCCGCTCTGCAGGCTCAGGTGGTACTGGGGGCAGAGCTTGTCCACTGCCGCCAGCCGGGTGATGTATTCGGGGGTCAGCATATCGGGGTCAAGGCTGCCCAGCCGGATACGCTCGATGCCCTCCACCCGGGCGCACTTCTCCACCAGCTCCACAAGGTTGGTGCCGGTGTCGAGGCCGTAGCTGGGCAGGGAGATGGCGCTGAGCACCACTTCCCGGTAGCCGGAAGCGGCCAGCTGGCGCAGCTCGGCGAGGATGCTCTCTTCCGAGCGGCTGCGCACCGGGCCGCGGGCGCGGGGGATGACGCAGTAGGCGCACTGACGGTTGCAGCCGTCCTCTACTTTGATAAAGGCGCGGGTGTGGGTCTCGAACCGCTCCACCGGCAGCTCTTCGAACCGCTCGCCCTTCGCGTGGGGGGCGATGGCGACGATGCGCTCGTGGCCGTCCAGCAGCTTGAGCACGTTGTCGAGGATGGCTTTCCGGTCGCCGTTGCCGCAGACCAGGTCGGCCTCCATGAACTGGGCCGCTTCCTCGGGGAAAGCCTGCGGGTAGCAGCCGGTGAGGACGGTGACGGCGCCGGGGTTCTCGCGCTTGGCCCGGCGGAGCCACTTGCGGCTCTTCTGGTCGCCGAAGTTGGTGACGGTGCAGCTGTTCACCACAAAGACGTCGGCCTCTTCGCCCTCCGGCACGATGGTGAAACCGGCGGAGCGGAACATCTGTTCCAGCGCACCGGTCTCGTTTAAGTTGACCTTGCAGCCAAGGGTATAAAAACAAACTCGCATGGGGTGTCCTTTCCAAAACCTCTCCGATTTGGCTTCCCTGTCGGGAAAGCTGGCTGCGAAGCAGACGGAGAGGTTATTACCTTATAATAAACCATCCTATTATAGCAGATTTTTCCCGGGGAGAAAAGAGCATTCCGACCTCTTTTTTTGCATAGAATGCAATCAGACAGACATTGCGGGGAGGGACAAGGGATGGAACGAAAGAATTTTGCGGTGCTCTGCGCAGCCGTGCTCTGCTTCTGGCTGTTTGCACTGGCCCTTGGGACGGCGGAGGGCGTGGGCCTGCGGGCTGTCATGCACCCGGAAGAGCGGGCCGTCAGCGCCGACGTCGAGGAAACGGCAGAAGGAATTCTGCTGCCGGCCGCAGCCGCCGCGCCTCAGCTCGACCTCAACTGCCGCGCTGCCATCCTCATTGAGCAGGGGAGCGGACGGGTCCTCTACGAGAAGAACGCCGACGAGCGGGTCCCCATCGCCTCCATCACCAAGGTGATGACCCTGCTGCTTGCTTTCGAGGCTGTCCACGACGGGCGGCTGACCATGGAGACGCCGGTGCCGGTGAGTGAGCACGCCTACCACATGGGCGGCAGTCAGATCTGGCTGGAGCCGGGGGAGCACTTTACATTGGACGAGATGATAAAGGCCATCTGCGTTTCCTCTGCCAACGACGCGGCAGTGGCCGTGGCCGAGCTGGTGGGCGGCAGTGAGCCGGCCTTCGTGGAGCAGATGAATGCCCGGGCCGCCTCGCTGGGGATGGAGCAGACGTCTTTCCGCAACGCCTGCGGGCTGGACGCCGAAGGCCATCTCTCCACGGCCCGGGACGTGGCCACCATGAGCCGCACCATCCTGAACACCTGCCCCGAGGTGCTGCACTACACCGGCATCTGGACGGATACCCTCCGGGGCGGGGCGACCCAGCTGATCAATACGAATAAGCTTCTCCGCCGGTATGAGGGGATCACCGGCCTCAAGACCGGCACCACCGGCGGCGCGGGCATCTGCATTTCGGCCAGCGCCACCCGGAACGGCCTCTCCCTCATCGCGGTGATCTTGGGCGCACCGTCCAGCGCCGACCGCTTCGACGCCGCCACGACCCTGCTGGACTACGGCTTCGGGGCCTATGAGGCCGCGCCGCTGCCAAAACTCGAGGCACAGCCGCTCCAGATCACGGTCAAAGGCAGCGCGGCGGGCAGCGTCCCGCTGGATTACTCGGCCCTGCCGGAGACGGTGCTGGTGGAGAAGGGGAGCGGGGCGTCCCTGCATACCGAATTGACCCTGCCCGAGGAGCTGGAAGCCCCGGTGGAGCAGGGCCAGACGCTGGGCAAAGCCGCCGTCTATCAGGGCGAAGAGCTTCTGGAAGAGTACGAAGTGCGTGCTGCCGCCGATGCGCCGAGGATGACCGTCCGGGATGCCATCGGCCTGCTGTGGCAGAGCCTCACCGGCGCGGCATGACCGAAAACTGCGCACTACCGGTCAAAAACGGTCAGCGAGGGCAAAGAATGGCTTGGACGTTTGTATAAAAGATGTAAGAGCATACAAAACAACACTATTAAAATTGTATGAAAAGCGAGGATTTTGGCCTTGACTTTGCCCGGCGGGAACGGTACACTTATACCAAGAAAAACCCTCGCCGGGCAAAGAGCCCGTAAAATGTTTTGGAGGTTTTGATAGAATGAGTCTCGCTCTGAATACAAAGCACCTCTCCAGTTTCATCAACGAAGAGGAATACAAGGCCATCTACCCCCAGGTAGAGGCTGCGCACAAGACGCTGGAAGCCAAGAACGGCCCCGGCAGCGACTTCCTAGGCTGGATGTATCTGCCCCGTGATTATGATAAGGAAGAGTTCGAGCGCATCAAGGCAGCTGCTGCCAAGATCCGTGAGGATTCCGACGTTCTGGTGGTCGCCGGCATCGGCGGCAGCTATCTGGGCGCACGCGCCGTCATCGAGGCCGTCAAGGGTATGTACCACAACGAGCTGGACAACGGCCTGAAGATCTACTTCTGCGGCAACAGCATCAGCCCCACCTATCTGAATGACATCATCGCGCTGTGCAAGGGCAAGCGCTTCTCCATCAACGTCATCTCCAAGTCCGGCACCACCACCGAGACCTCTCTGGCCTTCCGTGTGCTGCGCAAGCTGCTGGAAGACGAGATGGGCGTGGAAGAGGCCAACAAGCGCATCTACGCCACCACCGACCGCGCCAAGGGTACCCTCAAGCAGCTGGCTGACGCCCAGGGCTGGCCCACCTTCGTCGTCCCCGACGATGTCGGCGGCCGCTACTCCGTCCTTTCCGCTGTGGGCCTGCTGCCCATCGCTGCTGCCGGCATCAGCATCGACGACGTCATGAAGGGCGCAGCCGACGCGATGGAGCGCTTCTCCGTGCTCAGCCCCGACAACGACGCCTACAAGTATGCGGCCATCCGCAACATCCTGTACCGCAAGGGCAAGAGCATCGAGATCCTCGAGTGCTATGAGCCGAACTTCACCCTCATGAACGAGTGGTACAAGCAGCTGTTCGGTGAGAGCGAGGGCAAGGACAACAAGGGTCTGTTCCCCGCAAGCTGCATCTTCTCCACCGACCTGCACTCCATGGGTCAGTTCATCCAGGAAGGCTCCCGCACCATGTTCGAGACCATCGTGGATGTCAAGAAGCCCGCACAGGACCTCTTCATCGACAAGCTGGAGGGCAACTTCGACGGCCTGAACTTCCTGGCTGACCAGAACATGAGCGTGGTCAACCGCAAGGCTATGGAAGGCACCATCCTCGCTCACACCGACGGCGGCGTGCCGGAGGTGGTCATCGAGGTGGACGACCTGTCCGCTTATAATGTGGGCTACCTCATCTACTTCTTCTGGCGTGCCTGCGCCTGCAGCGGCTACCTGCTGAGCGTCAACCCCTTCAACCAGCCGGGCGTCGAGAGCTATAAGAAGAACATGTTCGCTCTGCTGGGCAAGCCGGGTTACGAGAACCTGACCGCCGAGCTGGAAGCGAAGCTGAAGTAAGAGCAAGCGGAACAAAAAACGATCTCCCGCCGTGAGGCGTGGAAAATACAGGAGGACAGAACTATGATTAAACTGATTGTTGGCACCAAAGGCTCCGGTAAGACCAAGGCTATGATCGACATGATCAATGATTCGGTCAAGACCTCCAAGGGCAACGTCGTTGTCGTCGAGAAGGGCATGAAGCTGACCTATGAGGTCCCCAACGCCGCCCGTCTCATCGACCTGGACGAGTACAAGATCGCCGGCGGCGAGATGCTGTACGGCTTCGTGGCCGGCCTGCTGGCAAGCAATTATGACATCACTGACCTGTACATCGACGGCATCCTGAAGGTGCTGGATCACGACATCAACCGTCTGGGCGTCGTTCTGGACGAGATCGCTGCTGCCGCTGGCGACTCCATCAAGGTCACCGTCACTGTCAGCGCTGATGAGGCTGCTCTGCCCCACGATGTGAAGAAGTACCTGTAAAATAACTCTGAAATTTCTGATTTGAAGCATCCCAGACAGGCAGGAAACCGGAGAATTTGAAATTTTTTCGGTTTTCTGCCTGTTTTGGTGTTGACAAAGGGCTGTGTTGGCGCTATACTAACAAAGCAGCCTTTTATGAGGTGTACTATGCAATTTGACCTGAGAAAGTTTATCGTATCCGGCACGAAACCTTACGCCGCAGAGTTTCAGTGTGATTTGTCTGCAAAGGATTTTGCCGGTGCAAGGATCGAGCAGCCTGTGACGGCCCGCTTTGAGGCGGTGCCGGATGGCGAGGAGATCCGGATGACGCTGCGGGCAAACGCATTGGTGCACGGAGAGTGCGCCCGCTGCCTCGACCCCGTCGAACGGGAAGAGACGGTGCAAGCAGAGTGGACGGTCAGGGAGCGCGATCTGGATGACCCGGATTTCGACCTGCCCCTCAACGAAAAAGGACATCTGGATGTGGACGAATGGCTCTGTCAGGAATTCATGTTCCAGATACCGACGGTGCTGCTTTGCAGCGCTGACTGCCCGGGCTTGTGTCCCCGGTGCGGGAAGAAGATGGCCGAATGTACCTGCCCTCCGGCAGAAGCTGAGGCCGAACCCGCAGACGCAAGGCTAGCGATACTCAAATCACTGCTGAACTGAGAAACCCATCAAGGAGGTGCAAAAATATGGCAGTACCTAAGAGACATCTTTCCAAGGCCCGCCGCGACAAGCGTCGCAGCAATGTTTGGAAGCTGGAGGCCCCCGCACTGGTCAAGTGCAGCAACTGCGGCTCTCTGAAGCTCCCCCACCAGGCATGTGGCAACTGCGGTTACTACAAGGGCGAGGAAGTCATCAAGAAGGGCTAATTTGCGCAGAATTGGTGGCACATTGGTGTTATGTACAGAAGGGGAGGGCGCAATGCCTTCCCCTTCTTGCTGTTTATGGAACGGATGAAACCTCTCCGTCATCCCTTCGGGATGCCACCTCCCCTAACGAGGGGAGGCTTTGGCAGCCGGGTGAAACTTGCTGGATACGCCAGAGGCTCCCCTACTAGGGGAGCTGGCGGGCGCAAGCCCGACTGAGAGGTTGTACGAAGGCGAACCTATCGGAAAGCAGGTGAAGTGAAAGTGTCTATTAAAATCGACCGCGTGGACGCGGGCAGCGAGGCGGAAGCCCTCGGCCTCGCCGGCGGCGACGAGCTGCTGAGCGTGGACGGCAACGAGCTGAACGACACGCTGGACTATGATTTTTATACCGACAGCAAGAGCTTCCACCTCAAAGCAAAGGTGGCGGACGGCATCCGGGAGTGGGACGTCCGGCGGGAAGAGCGCGGCCCCTTCGGCTGCGACTTCTCCACCTATCTTGGCGACCAGAAGCACTCCTGCTCCAACCACTGCATGTTCTGCTTCATCGACCAGCTGCCTCCGGGAATGCGTGAGAGCCTCTACTTCAAGGACGACGACGAGCGCCTGTCCTTTTTGTTCGGCAACTATATCACCATGACCAACATGCAGGACCACGAGATCGACCGCATCATCAAGATGCATATCTCGCCCATCAACATCTCGGTCCACACCACCAATCCCCAGCTCCGCGTGCGGATGCTGGCGAATAAACGGGGCGGCGAGGTGCTGAAGTACCTGCCCCGCCTGGTGGAGGGCGGCATCGCCGTCAACTGCCAGCTGGTGCTCTGCCGGGGCATCAACGACGGCGACGAGCTCCGCCGCACCCTCACCGACCTGCTGGAGCTGACCCCGATGGTGCAGAGCGTGGCGGCAGTCCCCTGCGGCGTGACGGACTACCGCCAGAACCTCTTCAAGCAGACGCCCTACGACGCTGAGACCAGCGCCGCCGTCATCGACATCATGGAAGAGTTCGGCGACGAGTGCAAGCGCCGCCACGGCAAGCGCATCATCTACCCCAGCGATGAGTGGTACCTCAAGGCCGGCCGCCCCATCCCGGAGCCGGAGTTCTATGAGGACTACGACCAGCTGGAAAACGGCGTGGGCATGATGAGCCTCTTCCGGGAGGAATTTCTGGCCGAGCTGGAAAAGCCCCACCGCATCTATGGCACCAAAAAGATGGATGTCGTCACCGGCACCATGGCCGCGCCCCTCATCACCGAGATGATGGACGAGCTGCGCCGCCAGTACCCCATGATAGAAGTAAAAGTGCATCCCATCAAAAACAACTTCTTCGGCGGCAACGTCGGCGTGGCGGGCCTCGTCACGGCGACCGACATCATCGCCCAGTGCGAGGGCCGGCTGTCCAGCGGCACCCTGGGCGTGCCTGCCGTGATGCTGCGGGAGGAGAAGGACACCTTCCTCGATGATATGACCATCGAGCAGCTGGGCCAGCGGCTCGGCGTAAAGGTGGAAGTCCTGCCCACCGGCGGCGGCGACGAGGCCAAGGCCCTGCTGCGCAGCGGCCTGCATATCGCCCGCCGGAGAAGACCGTAATTTTACCCCTTTTGTGAAAGGAGGAACCCCCTATGAGCAAACCGATCGTTGCTGTGGTGGGCCGCCCCAACGTGGGCAAGTCCACCCTGTTCAATAAGCTCTGCGGCCAGCGTCTGGCCATCGTGGAGGATACCCCGGGCATCACCCGCGACCGCATCTTCGCCAACTGCGAGTGGAGCGGCCACGAGTTCCTGCTGGTGGATACCGGCGGCATCGAGCCCAAGGCCACCGAGGGCATTCTGGCCCATATGCGCGAGCAGGCCCAGATCGCCATCGATACCGCCGACTGCATCATCATGGTGGTGGACGTGCGCAACGGCCTGACCGCCGCCGACGAGGACGTGGCCCATATGCTGCGCCGCAGCCACAAGCCCATCATCCTCGCTGTCAACAAATGCGACAACGTGGGCGAGACCCCCATGGAACTCTACGAGTTCTATAACCTCGGCTTCGACGAAGTCATGCCCATTTCGTCCGTCCACGGCCACGGCACCGGCGACCTGCTGGACGCCGTCTGCGCCCACCTCGATTTCAGCGAGACCGTCGTGGAGGAAGACCGCATCCCCGTCGCCATCATCGGCCGCCCCAACGTGGGCAAGTCCAGCCTGACCAACCGCATCCTCGGGGAGAACCGAATGATCGTGGCCAACGAGGCCGGCACCACCCGCGACGCCATCGACACCCCCGTGGACAACGCTTACGGCAAGTTCATCTTCACCGATACCGCCGGTCTGCGCAAGCGCAGCAACATCACCGACGGCCTCGAGCGCTATATGGTCGTCCGCGCACTGGCCGCCGTCGAGCGCAGCCGCGTGGCCCTCATCCTCGTGGACGCCACCGTCGGCTTCACCGAGCAGGACAGCAAGGTGGCCGGCTACGCCCACGACCAGGGCAAAGCCTGCATCATCGTCGTCAACAAGTGGGACGCCGTGGAGGGCAAGGAGACCAACACCATGGAACTGCAGCGCCGGGGCTATGCCGAGTGCTTCAGCTTCATGGGCTATGCTCCCATCATCTTCATCTCGGCCCAGACCGGCTACAACGTCAACAAGCTGATGCAGCTCATCCGCGATGTGGACAGCCAGAACGGTGCCCGCGTGCCCACCGGTGTGCTGAATGAGATGCTGGCCCGTGCCACCGCTCGGATGCAGCCGCCCAGCGACAAGGGCCGCCGCCTGAAGATCTTCTACCTGACCCAGGCTTCCACCCGTCCGCCGACGTTCGTGGCCTTCGTCAACGCAAAGCACCTGTTCCACTTCAGCTATCAGCGGTATATCATCAACCAGATCCGCGAGAACTTTGGTCTGGAGCACACCCCCATCCGCCTTGTCGTGCGTGAGCGCGGCTCCGGTGAGGTGGGCGCGAAGGACGTATAAGGAAGGGAGACTGGTTCGATGACCGCATTTCTCATTGTGCTGGCGGTCGCTGCCGAAGCCTATCTGCTGGGCAGCGTGGACACCGGCATCCTCGTCAGCAAGTATCTGTACCATGACGACGTCCGCACCCACGGCTCAGGCGCTGCCGGTATGACCAACATGCTGCGCACCTTCGGCAAGAAGGCCGCTGCCCTCACGGCGGTGGGCGATGTGCTCAAGGGCGTCGTGGCCGTCTGCCTTGGCCGGTGGCTGTTCGGCCATCTGCCCGCCGATGCTGCCGTCTCGCCCTATCTGGGCGTCTACCTCGCCGCCATCCTCGCCGTGGTGGGCCACTCCAAGCCCCTCTACTTCGGCTTCAAGGGCGGCAAGGGCGTACTGGTGGCTGCCGGTGCCATTCTGGCAGTCCAGCCGGTGCTGCTGCCGGTGCTGGCACTCATCTTCCTCGTCTGCCTGGTCCCCACCGGCATGGTGTCGCTGGGCAGCATCACCATGGCCGCGGCCTACCCGGTACTGACGCTGGTGTACAGCCTCATGCGCGGCCTGCCGACCCGGGACGTGGTGGTCTGCACCGTCGGCGCTGCCATCATGGGCGGCATGGTCATCTGGATGCACCGTTCCAACATCCAGCGCATCCGGGACGGCAAGGAGTACCGTTTCGGTCAGAAGCACAAGAGCAACTAAGCAGAAAAAGATGCCCCGCAGGCAGCTCTCGACGAGCGTCCTGCGGGGCATTTTACGTTGTCAGGCTCATTTCGGGTCTGCTTCCAGCAGCGTGTCGGTGTTGTCCTCGTACTTGGGGTCTTCGATGGCGACTTCAAGCTCCGTGTCGGTGTCGTTATGATGCAGGTGCTTGCGCAGCCGGGAGGCGAATTCTTCTGACGGGATGCCGCTCTGGCTGGGGGAAAGGTCGGGTGCGGGGTGGCCGTCGGGCAGATGAGCGCCGAAGGCCGGCACGAAGAAGAACTTCCGCACGATGAAGATGAGGGCGATGGCGCCCACGCTCAGCAGGTTCTCCAGTGCGGACTCGTGACCCACCACCATGTGGCGGGCGATGGCGTAGAGCAGCACTTCGAGGCTGGAACCGGGGCTGTGCTTGGCCAGCATCTTGATGAACTCGATGCCGATGACGATGTCCAGCGCCCGCTGTAAGAAGATGCTCACCTCGACGTCGTTGCCGTCGAACAGCAGGCCGGGCATCCACTGCAGCAGCGGCACCATCGACAGCAGCAGGCCGATGAGGACGAGGCCGGACAACAGGATCTCGAGCAGGGTGGCTGCGCTGATGATCTTGTTGCGCAATTCGGCGCGGCTGTGGCTTTCAACACGGGAATTGGACATGGGCAGGGACCTCTCTTTCAAATTTGACCGGAAATCTTTTACAACAGTTCGATTCTATTGTAACAAAAGCGAAAAACGAAGTCAATTTCTCCGGCTAAGAAAGCTAGTCAGCATGAAAAACTGGAATCGAAGGCAGACAAAAGGGGCCGTCCGCACTTGGAATAGAGTGCAGACGGCCCCTCGTTGTGCTGAAAAGGCGGCTTAGGCCTCAGCGATGGCTTCGATCTCGCAGAGCACGCCCTTGGGCAGGTCTTTCACGGCCACGCAGCTGCGGGCGGGCTTGGAGGTGAAATACCTGGCGTACACCTCGTTGAAAGCGGCAAAGTCGGCGATGTCGGCCAGGAAGCAGGTGGTCTTGACCACCTTGTCAAAGCCCACGCCGGCAGCTTCGAGGATAGCGCCCACATTGCGGCAGCTCTGGTCAGCCTGTGCGGCGATACCCTCGGCGACTGCGCCGGTGGCGGGGTCTACCGGGATCTGGCCGGAGGTGAAGACGAGACCGCCCACGGTGTAGCCCTGAGAGTAGGGGCCGATGGCGCCGGGGGCTTTTTCGGTGCTGATGATGTTCATATTGATTACCTCACATATCATAAATAGGGGAGTCTCCCGCCAAAAGGGGAGCCGATGAAAAAAGTCTACCACCAACTGTCCCCGCCGTCAACGGGCAGCAGGGAACGGTCCCGGAATTTCCGAAAAAAGGGAATGTAAAATTATTTGGAAAAATCTGTGCAAATCATCTTGACAAGAAATAAACTTTTATGATAAAAATAGAGCATGAAAGTAACATTTTTGCAGAAAAACGCAGGCGCAGCGCAGGCAGGAAAGCCGGCTTTGCGCAGGCGCGTTTCTTTTTTGCAGAAAAAGCGAATTTCTGAACCCTCGGAAGGGGCAGAAAGGATAAGATATGTCGATTTTGGTAGATGATTCAAATAAAACAGCCTGCCGTGCAGCGGAGGCTGGACTGCAGCAGAAAAACTGTGCTGCGCTGGTGCGCCCGGCGGGTACGGGCAAAGGCTGCATCGTGTGGGAGCTGCTGGACGCCCACCCCGAGATGCGCGTGCTCTGGGTGGTGTCCTGTGCTGCCCGTCTGGAGCTGCGCCGCGCCCTGACAAAGCGGCTGGGCCGGACGCTGGACGGCCGGGTGCGGCTGATGAGCTGCGAGCAGCTGGCCGTGCAGAATGCGCTGGGCTGGGTGGCGCTGGCTGAGTTCCGGCCCGGCCTGCTGGTACTGGACGGCTGGAGGGAGATGAGCGCAAAGGACTGGACCGACTGTGTCCAGCCCCTGTTCCGCCTTTGCCCGGGGGCAAAGCTGCTGGCTCTGGGGGAGCCGGACGCCCCGGGCGACAGCTGCCGCGCTGCCGAGGAGATGCTGGCCGACGCCATCGTGGAGCCGCTGGCGCTGGGCGGGGCGATGGCCGAGGGCCTGCTGCCCATACCGGCCTCCTATACGGCTCTGCTCTGGCCGCTGGAAGATGCGATGGCCCGCCTCCGTGCTGAGGTGAAGAACCTCCATCTGCCGGGCTGCCCTGACCCTAACGCCGAGAAATATCAGGCTCTGAGCCTCGCCGTAGAGAAGCTTCCGCCGGTGGAACAGCTGCTGGCGCAGTGGCTCCCGGATGCTGCCGGGCGCTGCCTCGTCCTCTGCGAGGATGATGCAGCGGCGGCGCAGACCGCAGAGCAGGCCGAGAAGCTGTTTGGTGCAGGAACACATATTTATAAGGATGCAGAAGGCTTTGCGGTCGATGAAACGGCCACCCTCCGGCTGCTGGTCTGTGCCAACAGCCCGGCGGTGCAGGCTCCTCTGGCCGGGATCTCGGGCGTGGTGCTGGTGTGCCGCAGCGCTGGACCGGCCGCATACCGGCAGATGCTGGCACGCGCCCTTGCAGCCTGCGGCAGTGTGCCGGTGGCAGAGCTGAGCGCGGCCTTTGAGGCGCTGACCTGTGTGCAGCAGCTGCGGAAGGAGTGCAGCGCGGCGGGGGCAGAAGCCTTCCCGCTGGAAGAGCCTCTCTCTGCCTGCCGCCGGGCTTACCGGCAGCTCCGCCGCGCGCTGGACTCCGACTGGGAGCGCTATTATGCCGCCGCAAAGCAGATGACGGCAGAGGGAAAGACGCTGGACGTGCCTCGCTCCTACCGCTTTGGGGGCGTGGCCGTGGGCCGCTGGCTGGAAAACCAGCGCCTTGTCCGGGCCGGAAAGAAAAAGGGCCGCCTCACCGCCGAGCAGGCCGCCCGGCTGGACAAAATCGGCATGAACTGGAAAAAGCGGCTCGAGCTGGCGTGGGAGAACGGCTGTGCATCGGCCCGGCGGTACCGCGGCAGCCACAGTGACCTGCTGGTGCCGGTCCATTATAAGGACAAGGACGGCTTTGCGCTGGGCGAGTGGATCGTCTACAACCGCCAGCGCTATCTGAGCGGGAACCTGCCGTCAGACCGCGTCGAACGCCTCGAGGCACTGGGCATGGTGTGGGACACCGGCAGCATCCTCTGGGAGAAGAGCTATGCCGCCGCCGTCCAGTATTATCTGGAAAATCACACGCTGGAAATTCCCGTCAAGTATGTCACGCCGGACGGCATGGCGCTGGGCGTCTGGCTGGGCAGTCAGCGCGCCGCTTATAAAGAAGGTGTGCTGACCGACGCCCAGATCGAAAAGCTGGAAGCGCTGGGAGTGGACTGGACGAACCGGAACGACCGCAAGTGGCAGACCGCCTACGAGGCCGCCGTGAAGTACCACGCCGCCCACGGGAACCTCGACGTCCCCACCGAGTACACCGACGAAGACGGCATCCTGCTGGGCAAGTGGGTGTCCCGCCAGCGGTACGCATGGCAGAACCCCGAGCGCAGCAGCGCCCGGGTGACGCCGGAGCGGAAAGCTCTGCTGGACGAGCTGGGCATGAACTGGGAAAAGACCGACTCGTGGCAGCACCGCTACGAGCTGGCCGTGGAATATAAAAAGGAGCACGGCAGTCTGGCCGTTCCGGCCCAGTACCGGACGGAGGACGGCATCTGGCTGGGCAGCTGGCTGTCCCGTCAGAAGCAGATGCTGCGGGAGGGCAAAAAGCTCTCCGCCGAGCGCCGCGCGGCCCTGAAAGAGCTGTTCAAGGGCGAAAAAGGCCGACGCCTCAGCGCTCCGGTGCCGCCCGCGTGCAGCGTGCGGGAGCAGAACTGGCTGGACAACTACCAGAGCGCCAGGCTCTACGCCGAGAAGAAGGGCAGCCTCCTCGTGCCTGCCGGATACGTGGACGAGAACGGCTTCCGTCTGGGCGTCTGGATCTCGAACCTCCGGGCTGCCCGCAAGGCCCGGCCCGGCTCGTTCCAGGTGACGCCGGAGCATATCGCTCTGCTGGATGCCATCGGGATGCAGTGGGACGCCCGGGAGGCCAAGTGGGCCGGGGCGTTCCGCCGCGCCGAAGAGTACTGCGCCGCCCACGGCAATCTGCTGGTGCCGGTGAACTATAAGACCGAAGACGGCTTCTGCCTTGGCGACTGGGTCCGCCGGATGCGCGAAAACTACGCCTGTGCCGAGAAAAGGCTGACGGCGGAGCGCATCGCAAAGCTCGAAGCGCTGGGCATGGTCTGGACCGTGCCGCAGGAGGGCTGAGATATTGCATTTTAGGGCGGAGTGTGATATACTTCACCTCGTCTGAATAGAAAACAGCAGGTGCCTGCCGCCGGGGCTTCGTCCCCGGCCGGGAGGGTAAAAGGGAAGCGGGTGCGAGTCCCGCGCGATCTCGTCACTGTGATAAGGGAGTCCGCTGCCTTGGCGCTCAGCGCCGGTCACTGGAGGCTTTGCCTCTGGGAAGGCGGCAGCGGGCGGTGAGCTTTCAGTCAGGAAACCTGCCCGCTGTTGGTACAGGAGCGTCCGGCTCCGGATCACGAGGAATTGGTCGTACCAAAAAGCCCGAAAGTTCAAAGGGTCTTTTTGCTGTGCCTTCCGCGCGGTAAAAAGGCTCTTTTTTCGTTTGAGCTGGCCCCCGTTTCGTACCCTTTCTATCGGAAACGTACATTCCACACAACAGAAAGGACTCAAACAATGCGTAAGGCAACCAACAAGAACTGGCAGCGCGTCACCGCCGCTGCCGCCGCACTGGCCCTGTGTGCCGGTGTGCTCACCGGCTGCGGTGCATCTTCTTCCACTGCCGCCAGCAGCACCGCCGCAAGCTCTGCCGCCGCCAGCGAAGTGAGCAGCGAGGAGACCGATGAAATGGCAGCAAAGAATGTGGCAGACCTCATCGACGCCATCTATGTGCAGGAGCGCAACGAGAACACCGACGCTCAGTGTGAGGCCGCCAAGGCCGCATGGGACGCTCTGACCGACGCTCAGAAGGAGATGGTCGAGGGCGAAGAGGCAAGCCCCGAGTACTTTGGCCGCGACACCGGCGACGCCTCTAAGGACGACCCCCGCAACGGGGACAACATCGGCGACAACGAGATCCTGGTCGTCAGCTTCGGCACCTCCTTCAACGACAGCCGCGCAGCGGACATCAAGGGCATCGAGGACGCCATCCAGGCCGCATATCCCGACTGGTCTGTCCGCCGCGCCTTCACCGCACAGATCATCATCAACCATGTCCAGGCCCGTGACGGCGAGAAGATCGACAACATGGAGCAGGCTCTGGAGCGCGCTGTTGCCAACGGCGTGAAGAATCTGGTCGTCCAGCCCACCCATCTGATGCATGGCGCGGAGTACGACGAGATGATGGAGATGGTGGACAGCTACCGCGATAAGTTCGAGTCCGTCGCCATCGCCGAGCCTCTGCTGGGCGAGGTGGGCAGCGATGCCACCGTCATCAACGCCGACAAGGAAGCTGTCGCCAAGGCCATCACCGCCGAGGCCGTCAAGACCGCCGGTTTCGACAGTCTGGACGCCGCTGCTGAGGACGGCACCGCTTTTGTTTTCATGGGCCACGGCACCTCTCACACCGCAAAGGTGAGCTACACCCAGATGCAGTCTCAGATGAACGCTCTGGGCTACAAGAATGTCTTTATCGGCACCGTCGAGGGTGAGCCGGAGGAGACTGCCTGCGAGAACGTCATCGAGGCTGTCAAGGCCGCCGGTTACACCAAGGTCGTCCTGCGTCCCCTGATGGTCGTTGCAGGCGACCACGCCAACAACGATATGGCGGGCGACGACGAGGATTCCTGGAAGAGCCAGTTCGAGGCCTCCGGCGAATTCGACTCTGTCGATTGCCAGATCGCCGGTCTGGGCGAGGTCGCTGACATCCAGCAGCTCTACGTCGCACACACCAAGGCCGCTGTCGATTCCCTGAACGGCTGAGCTAGGAAGCCGTTTTCGTAATCATTGCACACCGCCCGGGCGGTCTTTTTGCTCGCATACTGCGTTGCTTTCCCTTGCAATCCGCCCAGGATTGCTGCGGAAAATCGCCTTGCCTGCGGGCAAAAATCCTCGCCGTTTGGTGCACCCTGCTTGCGAAAGCAGCTTCTGACTCTATGATTGCCCGGAAAGGAGTGCCTTTTCGGGCAATTTCTTTTTCGGCCTGCTTTGAATTCGGGCCATTGCGTGTTATAATCTTTTCTGTAAAATAGATACTTCGAGGTATATCATCATGAAACTGAACCATAAATTCGCTCTTCTGCTGGCCGGTGCTGTGCTGGCTGGTTCTCTCACCGGCTGCGGCGCATCCAGCGCCCCGGCCAGCTCTGCCGCTTCCTCCGAGGCTGCGGCTTCATCTGCCGTGAGCGAGGCAGCTTCCGAACCGGCAGCAGAGGCTGCTCTGCCCGACGGCGTCTACACCGCCGACTTTGACACCGACAGCTCCATGTTCCATGCCAACGAGGCCAACGACGGCAAGGGAACCCTGACCGTGAAGGATGGTCAGATGACCTTCCACGTCAGCCTCGCCTCCAAGAAGATCGTCAACCTCTACGTCGGCATGGCCGCTGACGCCGAGGCCCACGAGGGCGACTGGCTCCAGCCCACCACCGACACCGTCACCTACAGCGACGGCCTGTCCGATGAGGTCTACGGCTTCGACATCCCGGTGAAGGCTCTGGACGAGGACTTCCAGCTGGCCATCCTCGGCTCCAAGGGCAAGTGGTACGACCACACCGTCCGTGTCGCCAACGCCCAGCCTGCTGCGGCGGAAGCACCTGCCGACGGCACCTACACCTGTGACGTGACCCTCGAGGGCGGCTCCGGCCGCGCCACCGTGGAAAGCCCTGCGGCCCTGACCGTGGCCGACGGCAGGATGACCGCCACCATCGTCTGGTCCAGCCCCAACTACGACTATATGCTGGTGGACGGCGAGAAGTATCTGCCCACCAACACCGAGGGCAACTCTACCTTCGAGATCCCCGTCACTGCTCTCGACACCCCGCTGGATGTGGTGGGCGATACCGTCGCCATGAGCACCCCGCATGAGATCGAGTATACGCTGACCTTCGTCTCTGCATCCCTGATCGAGGCAAAGTAACGATGAAACGCCGCAATTTCCTGAAAGCCCTGCCTGCCGCCGCCCTCACCCTTGCGGGCTGCGGGCAGCACAAGACCGCCCCGGCCAATACAGCATCCCTCGTGTTCGACCACAGCTATCCGCTGGACTATGCCACCCAGTTTTCCGCCGACTGCTATGAGGGCGGCTATGTGATGATCGACATCCCGGACGCCGGGCGGTTCCTCGTCGTCCCCGAGGGGGCCGCCGAGGTGGACGACCTGCCCGAGGACGTCGTTCTGCTGCGCCAGCCGCTGGATCATATTTATCTCGTCTCCACCTCGGTGATGGACCTCTTCGTCCATCTGGACGCCCTGGACAGCATCGCCCTCTCCGGCACGAAGGCCGAGGGCTGGTATGTGGAAGAGGCCAGACAGGCCATGCAGGAGGGCCGCATCGCCTATGCGGGCAAGTACAGCGCCCCGGACTATGAGCGCATCCTTGCCGCCGGCTGCACCCTCGCCATCGAGAACACCATGATCCTCCACGACCCCGAGGTCAAGGAGCAGCTGGAAAAGTTCGGCGTGCCGGTCCTCGTGGAGCGCTCGAGCTACGAGAGCGGCCCGCTGGCCCGGATGGAGTGGCTCAAGCTCTACGGCATCCTGCTGAATAAGACTGAGATGGCGGAAGAGGTCTTTCGCCAGAAGGTGGAGCAGGTGGCCCCCATCCTCGAGCAGGAGAACACCGGCAAGACCGCGGCCTTCTTCTCCATCACCACGAATAACCTCATCACCGTCCGCCGCACCAGCGACTATGTGGCCCAGATGGTGGGGATGGCCGGCGGCGTCTACATCTTCGACGACCTCGAGGGGGAGACGTCGGCCCAGTCCACCATCAAACTGCCGCTGGAGACGTTCTACGCCCGGGCCAGGGACGCCGACGTCCTCATCTACAACAGCACCATCGAGGGCGTGATGGAGACCCGTGACCAGCTCATCGAAAAATGCCCGATGCTGGCGGATTTCAAGGCCGTCCAGTCCGGCGACTGCTGGTGTACGGCCCAGAGCCTCTTCCAGCAGAGCATGGAACTGGCCGACCTCATCTCGGATATGAATCTCGTCTTCACCGAGGGCTCGCCCGACCCGGCGTCCCTCCGTTTCTTACAGCGCATCGTATAAAAGGAGCTTTGTCATGACCACCACCCGCCGCCTCAGCCTCGCGTACCTCGCCCTCACGGCGGGGGTCGCGGTGCTGTTTGCACTCAACCTGTTCTGGGGCAGTGTGTCCCTGACGCCCGGCGCGGTGGCGGCGGCTCTGCTGGGCCGGGGCGAAGATGCGCTGGCCGTGGGCATCGTGCTCCAGCTCCGCCTGCCCCGGGCGGTCATGGTCGTGCTGCTGGGCGCGGCCCTCTCGGCGGCAGGCTACCTTTTGCAGACCTTCTTCGCCAACCCCATCGCCGGCCCCTTCGTCATGGGCGTGTCCAGCGGCGCAAAGCTGGCAGTGGCCCTGACGATGGTGGTGTTTTTACAGCAGGGGCTGCTCACCGGCTCGGCCACCCTCATCATCGCCGCCTTTGCAGGCTCGATGGCGGCGATGGCCTTTGTGCTGGTGGTGGCCCGGCGGGTGCCGCGGATGAGCATCCTCGTCATCTGCGGCATCATGATCGGTTATATCTGCTCGGCTGTCACCGACATCGTGGTGACTTTCGCTCAGGACTCCAACATCGTCAATCTCCACAACTGGTCGATGGGCAGCTTTTCCGGCATGACCTGGGCCAACGTGGGTGCAGCGGCCTGCGTGGTGCTGCCCGCGCTGGCGGCGGCATTCCTGCTCTCGAAGCCCATGGCGGCCTACCAGATGGGCGAGAGCTACGCCAGGAGCGTCGGTGTACCGGTGCGGGCTTTCTCGACGGCCCTCGTGCTGCTTTCCAGCCTGCTTTCCGCCTGCGTGACGGCCTTTGCGGGCCCCATCTCCTTTGTGGGCATCGCGGTGCCGCATCTGGTCAAGAACCTGCTGGGCAGTGCAAAGCCCCTTTATGTCCTGCCGGGCTGCTGTCTGGGCGGGGCAGCGTTCTGCCTGCTCTGCGACCTCATCGCCCGCAGCCTGTTCGCGCCCACTGAGCTGTCCATCAGCTCGGTGACGGCGGTTTTCGGTGCGCCGGTGGTCATCTGGCTGCTGGTGCGCCGCCAGACACAGGAGGGCCGGGAATGAGCGATCCGAAATTCTACTGCCGCGCCGAGGACCTTGCCATCGGCTACGGCAAAACGCCCCTGATGGAGCACATCGGAATCGGCGTCGGGAAGGGGACCATCCTCACCCTCATCGGCCCCAACGGCGCGGGAAAATCCACCCTGCTCAAGACGCTGGCAGCGCAGCTGGCCCCCCAGGGGGGCGCTGTGCTGCTGGACGGCAAAGATCTCGCGGACTGCTCCGGCCCGGAGCGCGCCCGCAAAATGGCCCTGATGGTGCCCCACACCCGCCGCACCGAGCTGACCACCTGCTTCGAGATGGTGTCCGCCGGGCGCTACCCTTACACGGGGCGGCTGGGTGTCCTCTCGGCAGAAGATAAGCGCCAGGTCCATGCCGCGCTGGCCCTCGTGGGGGCCGAGGCGCTGGCGGGCCGGGACTTCAACCGCATCAGCGACGGCCAGCGCCAGCGCGTCCTGCTGGCCCGGGCCATCTGCCAGCAGCCGGAGCTGATATTATTGGACGAGCCTACGTCTTTCCTTGACATCAAGGGCAAGGCCGAATTGCTGGCCATCCTGAAAAGCCTCGCCCGGGACAAAAAGATGGCTGTCATCCTCAGCCTCCACGAGCTGGAGCTGGCGCAGAAGGTTTCCGACAAGGTCGTCTGCGTCTCAGCGGCGGGCGTCTCGGACGTCATGACGCCGGAAAAGGCCTTTGCCCGGGAAAACATCTGCAAAATTTATGCTCTGACCGATGAGCAGTACGCATTCCTCTACGGCGAAGAAAAAGCGCCGGAGGAAAAGCGCCCGCTCTTTGAGCACTACGTCCGCAGCGGCCAGAAGCTCCTGCGCTGCGGCTATACCACCGGCACCTGTGCGGCGCTGGGCGCGGCGGGCGCGGCACGGCTGCTGCTCACCGGCCGCACCCCCGAGACGGTGGCCCTCCGCACCCCGAAGGGCATCGTGGTGGAGGTAGAGCCCATCTTCTGCCGCCTGTCCGGTGAGGGGGCCGAGTGCGCCATCCGGAAGGATGGCGGCGACGATGTGGACGTGACCACCGGTCTGCCGGTCATCGCCGGTGTCGCCCTCCGGCCCGAGCTGTCCGGCGAGGTGCGCATCCACGGCGGTGAGGGCGTGGGCCGGGTGACAAAGCCCGGTCTCGACCAGCCCGTGGGCGAAGCTGCCATCAACCACGTCCCCCGGGCCATGATAAAGGAAGCGCTGGAAAAGGAGGCCGAATCTGCCGGGTACGCGGGCGGCTTTGACGTCACCATCTCCATCGAGGGCGGGGCCGAAACGGCGAAGCGCACCTTCAACCCCCACATGGGCGTGGAAGGGGGCCTCAGCGTCCTCGGCACCAGCGGCATCGTCGAGCCCATGAGCCAGCAGGCCATCCTCGACACCATCCAGCTGGAAATGGGGCAGGCGGCGCTCCGGGCGGTCAGCCCCCGGCGGCTCATCCTCGCCCCGGGCAACTACGGCCTCGACTATCTCCACGAGAAGATGCCCGCCCTGAAGAATATCCCGGTGGTCAAGACCTCGAACTTCATCGGGGATACGATGGATATGGCGGCGGCGTCAAAATTCGAGCAGGTGGTGCTGGTGGGCCACATCGGCAAGCTGGTCAAACTGGCGGGCGGCGTCATGAACACCCACTCCCGCACGGCCGACTGCCGCACCGAGCTGCTCTGCGCCCACGCCGCCCTCTGCGGCGCGTCCCGGGACGTCTGCGCGGCCCTGATGAATGCGGCCACCACTGACGCCTGCATGGAGATCTTAGACAAAGCAGAGATGAGAGAGCCGGTGCTGTCCAGCCTGCTGGACGCCATCCAGCTCCACCTCGACCGCCGCGCCGCCGGGGCATTCCGGGTGGGCGCGGTGCTCTTCTCGAATCAATACGGCCCGCTGGGCCAGACCAGAACTGCAAAGGAGCTGCTGGACGAATGGAAAAACGGATAGGCACTTTTTACGGCGTCAGCGTCGGCCCGGGCGACCCGGAGCTCATGACCCTGCAGGCCGTCCGCCGCCTCGAAAACTGCCCGGTCATCGCCGCGCCCCAGACCCCAAAGGGTGGGATGCTGGCGCTGGACATCGCAAAAGGTGCGGTGGATCTGAGCGGCAAGACCATCCTGCCGCTGCGTTTCGCCATGAGCCTTGACCCGGCGGTGCAGAAAGCCGCCCACATCGAGGCGGCCCGGGCCGTGAAAGAATATCTCGACGCCGGGCAGGATGTCGCCATGCTCAACCTCGGCGACGTGTCCGTCTACGCCACGTTCGGTTATTTACAGGAGATCTTGGAGGCCGAGGGTTACAAGACCGTGATGCTCCCCGGCGTGACGAGCTTCTGCGCCGCTGCGGCCCGGCTGGGCCAGTCCCTGACGGGCGGCATGGAGCAGCCGCTGACCATCGCCCCGGGGCGCTGCGCCGCTGAGGTGCTGGCCGCACCGGGCGCGAAAGTGCTGATGAAATCGGGCCGTCAGCTGCCCGAGACGCTGGCCGCGCTGGCCGACGCCGGGCTTCTGAGCCGGAGCGCGATGGTCTGTAACTGCGGCCTGCCGAACGAGGAGGTCTGGCCCGACCTGACCGATTACGACCCGGCCCGGTCGGCGGGCTATTTCGCAACGATTTTGGTGAAGGAGGGGTAAGATATGGTCCATTTTGTAGGAGCCGGGCCGGGCGCGCCCGACCTCATCACCCGGCGGGGCGCGGCCCTGCTGGCCGATGCCGACTGCATCATCTACGCGGGCAGTCTCGTCAACCCGGCTCTGCTGGGGCTGGCGAAGCCCGGATGTGCCATCTACAACAGCGCGGAAATGACGCTGGAACAGGTGCTGGACACCATCCGTGCCACCGAAAAGGCCGGAGGCACCACGGTCCGCCTCCACACCGGCGACCCCTGCCTCTATGGGGCCATCCGGGAGCAGATGGACGCGCTGGACGCCGACGGCATCCCTTATGACGACACCCCGGGCGTGTCCAGCTTCTGCGGCGCGGCGGCGGCACTCTGTGCCGAGTACACCCTGCCCAACGTGAGCCAGACCGTCATCATCACCCGGATGGAGGGCCGCACTCCTGTTCCTGAGGCCGAACAGCTGGCAAAGCTGGCTGCGCATGGGGCTACCATGGTCATCTTCCTCTCCATCGGGCTGGTGGACAAAGTCCAGCAGGTCCTTCTCGAGAGCGGCGGCTACCGCCCCGATACCCCTGCCGCTGTGGTCTATAAGGCCACCTGGCCCGAGCAGAAGGTGGTGCGCTGCACCGTCTCCACACTGGCCGCAGAGACCCGCAAAAACGGCATTACCAAGACCGCCCTCATCGTCGTAGGCGACTTTCTGGGCGAAAACTACGAGCGCAGCAAGCTCTATGACCCCGCCTTTACCACCGAGTTCCGGCAGGGGACGGAGGCCGGGCAGTGAGCCGGGCATATCTGGCCTTCACCGCAAAGGGCGAAGCGCTGGCCCATCGGCTGGCGGAAGCTCTGCCCGGCAGCGTGAGCCGCTGCGGCGGAGACGTGACCCTGAAAGGCTGGACGGCGGAGCATTTTGCACAGGACGAGGCTCTGATTTTTGTAGGAGCTGTGGGCATCGCGGTGCGGGCCATCGCGCCCCACTGCAGGAGCAAGGCCGCCGACCCGGCGGTGGTGGTCGTGGACGAGGGAGGGAACTTCGCCGTGCCGCTCCTGTCGGGCCATCTGGGCGGTGCCAACGCGCTGGCCCGGGCGCTGGCAAAAGCGTGCGGTGCGGTGCCGGTCATCACGACGGCCACCGACGTCAACGGTCTCTTCGCCGTAGACCTCTGGGCCAAGGCCCAGAACTGCGCTGTCCTTGAGCCGGAGCGCATCAAGCGGGTCAGCGGCACCCTGCTGGCCGGGCAGACGGTCCGGTACTGGTCGCCGTGGCCGGTGGCGGGGGAGACCCCCGCCGGCGTGAAAAAGGCTGACGCACCCGAAGCCGCCGACTTCGCCCTGACCCTCACGCCGCAGGGCGGGGCGCTCCACCTCGTACCCCGCATCGGGGTGCTGGGGGTGGGGTGCCGCCGCGGCACGACGGCCCAGCAGCTGGAAGAAGCCTTTGCGGCGTTCTGTGCCGCGTCCGACCTCAGCCCGGCGGCGGTCTGCGCCGCCGCCAGCATCGACCTGAAAAAAGATGAGCCGGGGCTTGCAGCGTTCTGCAAAGCCCACGGCTGGCCCATCACGTTCTATCCGGCCGACGAACTGCGGGCCGTGCCGGGACAGTTCACCCCGTCGGCCTTTGTGGCAAGTGTCACCGGCGTGGACAACGTCTGTGAACGCTCGGCGGTGAAAGCCTCGGGCGGGACGCTCCTTCTGCCCAAAACGGCAGGCGGCGGCGTGACGCTGGCGCTGGCCGTCCGCCCCTTTGCACCCGATTGGAGGACAGAGCAATGAGTGAGAGTAAAAAGACCGTGTTCGTCGTGGGGCTTGGCCCCGGCGGCGGACAGTTTCTGACCGTGCAGGCGCAGAGCGCCTTGCAGCAGGCCGAGGTGTTGTGCGGCTATACGGTCTACATCGACCTTGTGCGCCCCCTCTACCCGGAAAAAGAGTGCTACACCACCGGCATGACCCGGGAGATCGACCGCTGCCGCTGGGCGCTGGATACCGCCCGGGCGGGCCGGGACGTGGCGCTGGTCTGCTCCGGCGACGCCGGGGTCTATGGCATGGCCAGCCCGCTGCTGGAGCTGGCCGAAGAGTACCCGGACGTCAATGTGGAGGTCGTCCCCGGCCTGACCGCCGCCCTCAGCGGCGGCGCGGTGCTGGGTGCGCCGCTGGCCCACGATTTCTGCGTCATCTCGCTGTCGGACCGTCTCACGCCGTGGGAGGTCATCGAAAAGCGTCTGGCCTGCGCCGCTCAGGGCGATTTCGCACTGGCGCTGTACAATCCCTCCTCCAAGGGCCGCCCGGACTATCTGCGCCGGGCCGTGGACGTCCTGCTGGCGAACGGCAAATCCCCGGACACCCTCTGCGGCTCTGTGCGGAACATCGGCCGGGAAGGGCAGGAAAAGCACATCCTGCCCCTCAGCCAGCTCCGGGACACCGAGGTGGATATGTTCACCACCGTCTTTGTGGGCAACGCCGCCACCCGCGCGCTGAGCGGGCGGATGGTCACGCCGCGGGGGTACCGCCGATGAACGTCGTCGTTTTCAGCGGCACCACCGAGGGGCGGGAGCTTTCCCGCCAGCTGGCGGCACTGGGCATCGAAGTCACCGTCAGCGTGGCCACCCCGCTGGGGCAGGAAGAGCAGGGGAGCACCCCCGGCGTCACCGTCCGGTGCGGGCGGCTCCTGCCCGAGGAGATGGCCGCGCTCTTGGGAGATGCCGCCCTCTGCATCGACGCCACCCACCCCTACGCGGTGGAGGCGACCAAAAACATCAAAGCAGCGGCAGAGAAGGCCGGGGTGGAATATCTCCGCCTGCTGCGTCCGGCCAGTCCGCTGCCGGAAAACTGTCTCGTCTTTGAGAGCGCAAAGCAGGCGGCCGAGGCGCTGGCAGCAGAAGAGGGGAATCTTCTATTGGCCACCGGGGCCAAGGAGCTGGCGCAGTTTGCGGCCATCCCGCCCGAGCGGATCTACCCCCGTGTCCTGCCCACGCTGGAAAGCATCGCAGCCTGTGAGGCGGCGAACATCCCCCATCGCAACATCATCGCCATGCAGGGCCCCTTCAGCTTTGCCCTCAATCAGGCCATGATGGAGCAGTTCCATATCCGCTGGCTCGTCACAAAAGACGGCGGCGCGGCCGGAGGCTTCGACGAAAAAGCCGCCGCCGCCTCTGCCGCCGGGGCGCAGCTGGTGGTCATCCGCCGCCCGCCCGAGCAGGGCGAGACGGCTTCCGAGGTGCTGAAACGCTGCAAGGAGATGATAAGATGAACGTGACACTCATCGGCATGGGCTCCGGCCAGCCGGAGAACCTGACCCTTCAGGGCCTGGCCGCACTGCGGCAGGCCGACCTCATCCTGGGCGCACGGCGTCTGCTGGCAGTTCTGCCTGCCGGCTGCACCGAGAACCGCGCCGCCGCCTACCGCCCCGACGAGGTGGCAGAGCTGCTGCAGACTTCCGGCGCAGAGAACGCCGTGCTGGTCTACAGCGGCGACACCGGCTTTTACTCCGGCGCGTCCTCCATGATGGAAAAGCTGGAGGCCCTCGGCGTCCGCGCCCGGGTGCTGCCCGGCCTTTCCAGCATCCAGCTGCTGGCGGCGGCGCTGGGCCGTCCGTGGCAGGGGTGGAACCTTGTTTCGGCCCATGGCCGCACCTGTGACCCGGTGGCCGAGTGTATGCAGGGCAGACCCACCTTCTTCCTCACCGGCGGCAGCGAAGACCCCGCCACCCTCTGCGCCCAGCTGGCGGCAGAGGGCTTCGGGGACGTGCAGGCTGTTGTGCTGTCTCTTATACACATCTCCGAGCCCACGAGACCCTAAGAC
>ERZ1026975.361-NODE-361-length-30784-cov-6.117576_pt1 | contig 30784 bp, 45 predicted proteins | sample MGYA00519561_ERZ1026975 | MGnify/ENA primary metagenome ERZ1026975 (study PRJEB26926, sample SAMN06164672) | human gut metagenome | biome: ENVO:00009003; feature: ENVO:2100002; material: ENVO:00002003 | host: Homo sapiens | place: USA | collected 2012 ... | reverse complement strand
TGTCTTAGGGTCTCGTGGGCTCGGAGATGTGTATAAGAGACAGCTTATCATAAGTTCGTGCCAAATGTTTTCTTGGCGAAATGCAGTGAGAAATATGAAAAAGGTAAAGTTATAGACGTAACCACCAAGTATGGAAAAGTAAATGAAAGTATTGTTTTCAATCTTGTCTACGAAAAGGATGGATTCTATTATTACTCCATTGTTAGGGCCGATGGCTTTAACGTTCAAGATTGGGCAAAGCAAAGGGCTGAACGTCGTCGTGAATGGGCCGCATCCGCCAATCGTAAAAGTACAGAGTACTTTAATAAGTCAAATAAAGATTCTGATTTTCTCTCTTTGGGTGAACCAATCAAGGTTGGTCATCACAGCGAAAAGAGACATCGTAGAATTATCGATCAGGCAAATAATAATATGGGCAAATGTGTAGAGTACAGCAACAAAGCAGAAGAACATGAAAGTAAAGCCGATTATTGGTCAAAAAGAGCCAATACAATTAATCTGTCCATGCCCGAAAGCATAGACTTCTACGAGCATAAGTTGGAGGTTGCTAAGGAATACCATGAAGGTCTAAATTCCGGCAAATATCCACGCGAACATTCCTATGCTCTCACTTATGCCAAGAAAGCGGTAAATGAGACCCAAAAGAATTATGACCTCGCAGTTAAATTGTGGGGAGATGTTTAATTCGGTAGCCTTCGGGCTACCATAAAATAACTCTAAAACAGACATGAACTATAAGTATGGAATTATCTACTTCGTTTATGATGTAAGCGATAGTGTCTTTGATCGAAGTTATATCGGTGTAACCGAAGATTTAAATTCTTTGCCTAAACTAAGTGAAGATTTTGAATATTCAGAGGAAGGACTTTTTGCACTTACGGAAGAAGGATGTGAGATTTTTGACAAATGGCATGAAGATGCATCTTGTGGTTATGATTTGTGCTTTGGAAGAATGAAAGGTGTATGTCAAACAATCGGTGGAATTGACAGAGATTTGTGGAACTACTTGACTGAACGTGATTATTTATCTAAAGGTATCACTTGCTAATCTAAATAGATGAACCCAACAGAATACTCCCATGCAAATTATTGGAACCTCATGAAAGAGTCCGAGATATATAGCGGCAAAAACAATTATCTGAGGAGTTAAGGAAAAATTCACTCTTTTAAGCGATTTTTCTTGGAATGTAGAAATTGAAATAATTCAAAAAACTAAGATGAAACCAACTGGTACTTTAAGGTATAGCCATTACAAAGGAGTTAGGCTGCTTGGCTCTAAACGTTCTTTACCCAAAAGGCAACGGCCTAGACGAGATAAGCAATGGAATAGAATTATGAAAAGGAGCGAAAAACATCAATTCAAAATATTTATGGATGAATGTTTATTTGATTAAGAAAAAAACGAATTTAGAGTAATACTAAGTATATGGATGAAATTGAAAGAGTAAACACTGCTCCGATAGACGGTACATGTCTGAATATCCGTCATTTATGTGCCGAATATGACAAATTGAATAACCTTAATATTCATTTGAACCTAAACAATGCTGAACGGATAAAAAAGCATCAGGAAGTGGTTCATGCAATAAAACGGAATATCAGGTATTTAAACGAATTAATAAAATGAGTAAAACTGAATAAGCATGAAAGAAATTATAGCAAAATTGGTGTCAACAAATGATACACAAAGATATTATGAACTATCCTCTACGATTTCTAAAGGTCGAAATTTTGGTCGTGATGTTGATATTGTTGCAGAACTTGAAGAATGTAGAGAGAAACGGATGAAGCCTGAGCATAAGAGCTTTCTCCGCACAGATGGATGTCATATTATATGCATATCAGATGCATACACACACACTGAAAGGCTTGTATTTGTGGGAGAAAAGTTTCCATTAGGATATGGCAGAACTGGTATTCAAATCGATGGTTCTCACACCATGAAGCTGTATGGAGGTGATAAAAGATATGTTTATCCTGATGAAGTTTATCTAAGACACTTGGGGATGATTAACGGCGTGAAAATAGTCTTGGATAAAAGTCAAACAAATAAAGAAACAAACAAAGTAAAAGTAAATGATAAGGTTGTATGTGTTAGCAACTCAGGGTGTGAAACCGAATTAACTGTAGGTAAAGTCTATAAAGTAATAGCTACTAACTATGACGACTTTGCAACCGATGGAACTTTTTTAATATGCGTTAAAAACGATGAAGGAGATATGATAGATTATGGTGGTATAAAATTTAAAACGAACATCGATCGAACGAGTGACTCACCTGAGTAACTGTTGGACTAAATAAATTATCTCATTAGAGATTTGAAGGGAAGCAAATATATGGGCGTAGCTTGTGTACAAGACATCTACAGATGCGATACTTGTAAATCTGCATCAGACGAATACGGAAGGGGTTGTAAACATGGATTGTTATTTCCTTTACTTCTGTTTATGACGAATAGCCGTCAATGCGAAAACTATGAGTTTGACCCGGAAAAGGCCGAACTCCATTTACAGAGAAAAGAGAAAAAGGAAAAGAGCTAAAAAAGTGGTTGTTCGGAATTTCCGAATAACCTATAAACCAAATTAGGAAGGAACAAAATATGAAAATAGAATATTTAGATCAAGCTAATAGTTTAGCTAATAAAATTGGAAATTTAAAAATAGCAACTAATAGTAAGCAATCTGATAGACTTATTGCTCTCGGTATTAAGATAGAAACAGCCGATTGTTTTATTCGGAAAATAACTGAAACAGATGATTGGTCGGATTATAATACTAACCATTCTTTGTTTGAACCGTGGATGAATAAAGAGAATATTATTAAATCAATGTTTAAACCCGCTTGGTCATTAACACGGATATTAGAGTTACTTCCCAACTGGATTACAAATTCAACAGTAGATATAGAGCTAAATATAGACGCTTCGCTTAGTATTAGCTACAGATGGAGAGATATTGGAGGTATTGATGAATATGTAACATTTGATAAGGGAAACATCTATGATAATGCATGTGATACAATAGAATGGCTCATTAAAGAAGGCTATCTCGATAAGTATTATTTAACGTAAAACAAATAAAAAAATGAATCATAACGATTAAAATATGACACCAGAAGAAGCCATCAAAGAACTCAATGATTGGGCTAATGCCTCACACGCTTATTTATGTAATCGTGAGGGTTATCCACGGGGCTATAGAAATGGAATTGAACAAGCAAAAATTATAGTGCTTGGAATACTCTCTAAAATAAATGTCAAACAAGATAAAATAGAAACAGAAAAAAATAATATGAGTGTAAACTTATATACGGGGAGAGTTTATCAAATTGAACTGTCGAATGTTCTTATCCCCGGAATAGAATCTAAAGAAGCAATGTACGACTTATTTCAGGAATTTGAAATCTCCCACAATGCGGATGACGAGTTCGATGACGAGTATGAGGTAGCGCGTTCCGAACTACAACGCTTCCAAAACGAGATTGTAAACCATACCGAATATTTTCCGGAACGTGCCGAATATTTCGCTGAAAAATTGAAAGCAATGAAGCTTACCGAAGAGCAGTTCATCCGTGTACTCGACAGACTTATTAATGAAAGCGACCAGACAAACGATTTTGTTTTACTCACATGGTTCTAACTCTTATAGAATATGGCACATCCGATTACCTACCTTCTTCCTTCTTATTGGGCGTGTGCCCTAATTAACGGGGATTACACAGGATTAACTGAAGAAGACAAAAAAGAAATTGAAGATTTTCTGAAGACCGCAGAAGGCAGCCCTGCCAGTGTTGATTTTGAGACCGAAGTTTTTTATCGGCACAACGATGCTGGTACATTGCCGGGAAACTGTGTTGAATACACTTTCTTAATAGATGAATAATATGGATAAAATTATAATCGAACAAACTGCCGGAATGTGGCTTTTTAGGATAACATTCCGCCATGAAACGAACCCGGTAATCTGTAGCGAGGCAGGCTTTAAGGAAGCACTCCAACGCTTCGACAAAAACAAAGGTATCAAATCAATCAAATACCTGTCAGGAGAAAAATGGGTAAAGATGAGCAAGCAAAGAGTCCGCCAACACTTTTCATGGGATACTGAAACCGATTTATATCTGGCACAACACTACTATTTCAAATGTTCATTGACGAAAAAACGAAAAACGTAATACACGCTGGCTTAGATGCCAGTGTATCACACGGAACTATGCGACGTCAGGATTTAATCCCGACGTTCATGGAAGTCCTTAAAGAAACACCGGAATATGTGCAACTAATGCACCTTGTTCCTTGCCATGCTTTGGAAGACGAAAATGCCGAATGGTGGGATAGTGAGGCCGCAAGGCTTCTCTTGGAAGACATCTTCGATACACTCGACGGTTATGCTCCGAAAGAATATTTCTTCGGGGCACATCCAGGTGATGGTTCGGATTATGGATATTGGATACTAACAGAATTACATTATAAACCTTATGAGAAAAGAAATTAAAACAGCCTGCGCAATGTTTCAATTGTCGCAAGGCAAGTCCATCGGCAACATCCTGCCTTACCGGTTGAAATCAGCCCCTGATTTTTTTGCCGGATTTGAGCAACTGACGCCAGAAGATGCCAGACGTGAAGGGAGCATCATTCCTGACAATCACAGACAAGAAGAACCGGTTTATATCATGCGTATCGGTCCTGCCGTCTTTCGTGACTGGATTCCGGCATGGATGTTTGAACCTGTCTTTGAGCTTGTGCCCGAAAAAACAGAGGAGGACATGATACAAACCCTCACAAGAGAAATACAGTCTCACATCGATAAGAAGGCAGACCTTAATAAGAAAGCTTACGCATTATCAGTGGAACTGATAAAAAAATGTGGTGGTAGTATCCACGACATAGCAGACGACGAGCGTGATCCGTCAACCTATATTCCGCTTGTCGATGTAGACCCGGTGTTGCTTATCATCACGGAAGTCTTTTTGGACGGGTCGGAACAAATAGTATTGAATGGTCATGGCTATTACAGCGGCATAGAATATGAATGGACTTGCTATGACGAAAGTCAGGGAATGGATATTTTGAATTTCGTCCTATTGTATTACAAAGAACAAGAAATCTAATGAAGGCAAAACGTATTTTACACACTATTCGTGAAGAAAAGAACAAGGGTTACAGGCATCTCTACAGAGTCCGCCGTACCCTCATGAAAGTGCTGAAAGAATACCTCAGACAGAAATATGGACGGAAAGTATGCTTCATCCTTCCGGTGGGCGATCCACTTGGTGATCTGTTGGACGAAAGAAACTTCTATCCTTCCTCTGTTACTGTTTATGACAAACATGGTTATGCCGCTTGTAGCGCTGCCGTTTCAATGGAGCTTACACCGGAAGGAAAAATCAAAGTCTCGACCAATGAATCGGGGAACATCCATGATGCTGAAGAATACCTGTCATACGATGATTTGCTCGTTCTGTGCAGTACGATAGAGGAATATGAGCATCTGCTGCCTGCCCTCCGCAGGGAGATGGCGGAAAGCGGGGAATGGAAAGACCATGCCCGTGGGCTTCTTTCAGAATGGTTCCCCAAAGCGGATGCCGGGATTCTTGAAAACTTCATCCGTGAACATTGGGAGAACCAGCAACCGGATGACTATAACCTGAAACTTTTTAAACAATCTAACCAATCAAAACATGGAAAAGAAAGTGTTTGACGAGCAGTACGCACATACCGGTAGCCAGACAGTCCACTGGGTAGATGCAAAGGCACGTAAGGAATGCAGGATAGAAACTGCAAGAGCGGTTCCAAAGCTGCTGGACGATATTCAGGAGATAGAAAAAGCTGTGAAAATTGGGCTGGAAATAAATGATAAAGGCTGGGAACCGGGAATGAAGCTACAAGCAATACTCCAGTGTTTGCACCAGATATTACGCCTCAATGTTTCTGTTTACCGGAATGTCAGAGAGATTGAGAGAAACTTCATCAGTCCCTACGTGATAGAATATCCGGTCGATGACAGGATGACGTTTGAAAAAGTAAAGGAGGAATACCATGAGAGTGACGTGTGTATGGGTGAAACACTGCTTTCTATCCCAGCTACAGGACTTTCCATGGAAGAAGCCTTCGAGCTTGCCATAGAGGCAAAGAAATGGGCTGACGGCGACAAGTTCTATCGTGTCATTGATGATAAAGAACCGGAAGAGCTGTAATAAAAGTAAACAAACAATAAAACAACAAATTATGACAGATAAAATATTACAAATGTTCTTCGATATCGACCGATGGAAGGACGCAATCGAAAAGGGCGTGTTCAAGGACATCCGAAAAGACCAGCTTATATTGCTGACCGACGAGAACACCCGGATAGCGATTGCGGATGCCATGTTGAAGGGGAAATTTGAAATTTCACCACCACACATAGCTTTGATACCAAAAGGCGGTGGCGAGTACCGTACAGTTTATGTCAATGAGCCTATGGACAGAATTATATTGACTATTGCAAACAATTTACTTTTTTACCTGATGCCGGAAATGACCCATAAGTCCTGCAAGTCGTATCAAACCGGAATTGGTTGCGGTAAGGTGGTAATAGAGATCAGCGAAAAGATTGTGAATGCCGCAAAAAATGATTTCTTGGGCTGGAAATCAGACCTTAGCAAGTATTTCGACTCTGTTCCGCTTAGATACATAGACGAAGCGTTTGACAAGGTGGAAGAAAAGCACGGTCATTCCGCCCTGATTGACGTGTTGAGAAAATACTATCATAGTGAGTGGTATTTCGACGAGGACAACGAACTCCATAGTCAGTTCCAATCCCTGAAACAAGGATGCGCCGTAGCAAGCTGGTTGTCAGATGTGATGCTGTATGACATTGACGAAGAGCTATCGCAAATGTCCGGCTACTATGTCCGCTATTCGGATGACATGCTGTTTATCGGGGAAGATTACGAAAAAGCCATGAATATACTCCAGCAGCGACTTGATGAGAAATCCATGAAGCTGAACCCGAAGAAAGTAGAATATTTAGCAGCGGAAAAATGGTTTAAGTTCCTGGGATTTAGCGTAAAAGGAAGTATGATCTCTTTGTCATCCGGCCATATCAAGACATTCCAGAAAGAAATTGAGGCACGGACAATCCGCAAGCCGGGTATATCCCTGACAAAAGCCATTAATGCTGTAAATCGCTACCTCTACAAAGGTAACGGGGAGTTTAGCTGGGCAACATCGGTTCTGCCGGTATGTAATGTAAGGAAGGACATCGATGAGTTAAACAAGTTTGTAATGGATTGTTTAAGAGCAGTAGAAACAGGAAAACGAAAGATTGGCGGCTTAGGATATGTTAATACTAAGAGCGAGGGTTGTATAGTCCGGGGCCGAGGACGAAATGTGAAAGCCAACCGTGCCAAGACCAGCAACAACATCACTGGTTATCTGACGATTGGCTGCATGCAGAATGCCATGCTAACAAGACGGGCTGTATATAATACATTAGTTGCATCCTTATAGGATATGCCGAGCACACGGTGAAAAAGGGGATGAAGGGACAGAAATTTAATGTTGCTGGTTTGCATACCAGAGCCTGAACGATCTAACCGGTCTAACAACCGGTTAGATCGAACGGTTCTGGTTCCACCAGCAATGTATCAAGAAGTTAAAGGAGTGTGCCGCCTGCCTGACACCCATATTGAAACTGAAACACATCAGTAATAAAGTTCAAGGAATAACAATTAAGTAGCCCGCGTGCGTAACCAGCTCATGCAGAGTCTTGAAGGCCGTTAATCCACCGCCTTCAGACTCTTTACGAGCTGTAAACGCGGGCAACATCAAGAGTATAGAGCAATGTGTCATTATTAAGAGAACTTTAATTTAGCACAACAGCGTGATTCAAGGGATAATATTCAGTGCGCCAGGCTCGATAAGCCCCTCGGCGCGTCGTATTCCCGACTGTCATACGACGCGCCGCTATGGCTTTCCCAGACACGGCAAACATCAAATGTTTAAAGGAATGTGCCGGTATTTTGAGAATCATGAAAAAAACTTAGCACAAAGTGAGAAGTCAAGATTAGGGCTTTAAAGGTCCAGCTCTGCAACTACTGGGGACCTGACCTTTTACCATCTTCTAGCAAGATGGTAGTTCAGGTCCGCCAGTAGAATAGCTGGACATATCAAATCAGTAAAGTAATGTGCCGTCCTGAATGAGACTGAAAAAGAAAAGGTAAAGATATGGTAGCGCAACCAATGTATTGCACAAGGGATCAGATTCAGCATACAGTATTTCATTTGTATCCTGGAGCCTGGTTATAACCGAGGTTCCAGGATACAGTACATCCTGTATTTATCAGAATTATAAAGTAATGCGTCAATGATTCGAGTGCAAATCAATTAACAACCAATAGCGAGTATGAATAACATCTATAAAGAGTCCATCCAAGCCGTCGAGAGCGGCGCAAACTTCAAGATAGACTTCTGGAACCGGAGTTTAAAACTGAACGGCAAATTTATCATACAAAATGGTAAGTACGAAGGCGAATTAGGCGTACCTGATTGCAGCGAAGATGTTTTTTTCGCAAATGTGGAAGAACTCTATCTGTGCTACAAGCATTCGGTTCCTTCGCAACGTAGCGAGAGTAAATCCCGGCTTTATTTCAGGGCATTTTCCGAGAAGAACCTGAGTAATGATGCTATGCTATACGGTGAACGCCGGGACAAAGCGCAAATCGAACTGGAACTATATATTCTCTGCCGGATATTATGCGGGTTCAAATGGAACGCTGAGACAATGGGTAACTGGTTTTGGCAAAGTAAAGTCGATAAAGATTTGGTGATACTTAGAGACTGGATTGAATCTACCAGTAATTAATCATTTAATAAATAAAAAACAATGCGTAACAAGAAAAAAGAGACAAAAGTATTGTGCCCTGAATGCGGCACACAGTTTGCAATTGCAAAGAAAGGATTTACTACTGTGGCAACAGTGATTGGTGAGGACTCAGATTTGGGAACTGTTTACCCCACTACGGTCGGGCGCACTACACCTGGCAAACTGCCAAAAACAGCACAAGAACGCATAGAGGCATTACGCAATGTCGGTGTGGATGTTAGCAATCTGTTCGCTATGAAAGGCGCCAACGGTGGTGAGCATATCGTATCAAACAAAAATGGTATGCTTACTTTTCTGGAGGACAACGACCCGATTTTCGACCAAATCATTTCCCAAGGCACAGTCCCCAACCGCCGCCTGTTCCGTCGTTGGGTAATGTCGCAAATGTTCCACATGATGTCGTATACGCCGTACCGTTCTAAAGAACCGCTGGGAGTGACGGAGATGATACATAGCTTAGGATATGAGTATCAATGGAAGATGTTGATGGACGAACTGTACGCACAGATGAAGATGGAAAGCAAAGACCCGGAGAGCTTCATCGAACGTAACCGTTGGTTCAATACCAGTGTAGTGGCAGCTATGGCACAGGATTATATAGTACAACTGAAAGCGCGTGTGGATGCCCTGAAAGTAAGGAAATGCAAAGGCATCCCTTACAAACGTATATGCAGCCGTAATATTTTCGTGTCAGATTTGATGGTCAAACTGTATTATCCGCTTGATACGGCAATGGCCCATATTAGAAGAGCGAAGAATGCCACTCAACTTTTCGATGCAGCAAAAAAGTTCAACGACATGCGCATCAAGATGTCACACGATACCCCTCAGAGTAAAGCATGGGTCGATGCTTACAAAGGCTCCGGCGCATACTTTACCATGCAGAACCTTATCCGGTTCCATAACTGCATAGCCATTAATGATGCCGGGAAACGTCTGAATAAATATCAGTCGCTTGCTTTCATCTCTGCAAAGGCAGAAGAGTACAAAAATGGTGAAGGATGGCGTTTGCTGGCAGTCCTGAAGAAGATGCTAAGTGATAACAACATCGATATCAAAAAGAAGATGTCTGAATGGCGTAAAAACAAGTAAGTATATATTAAAAGAATGGCTTGGCAGGTACAGGCTGTGATGGGTCAATAACATTCAAATCGTCTTCTTTAACCGAAAGGCTCTCTCACTAACGGGAAATTGCCTCTTCAGACAGAAGACCATGCATCAAATTCATAAAGCTATGTCCCTATTGTCAGTCACGTCCTTTCTTATGCTTGGTAGGCATAGTGCGATGGACCAACAAATTTAGTTGTTGCCCCCATGATGGATGTTGGAAGGTCGATTTCATCGACTGGAGTAACATCCTCAACAGAGGCATCACATCGAAAAAATAAAGACATACCCCGGTTGGTAATCACATCATTTAGACAATAATATTCCCTATAAATAACAAAACAAAGATGGAAAAAGGAACCAATTTTGATATTTCTCTCACCCGCACAGAAACTTTGTATCTTCTGAAACCGGACAGGTATAGAAAAAGTATCAGTGATAATCATAACATCGGAATCATGTGCAAAGAATACGGTGACGATGACGACTGGGTAGGGCTGAGTTCTGATGACTACCATACCATCCTGGAAGATGCCACCACATATAGGACTTTCGAAATATGGTTACCAAATGAACAGGATAAAGACATGGTATGCCGATTTATTAAAAGCCTGAATATCCCACAAGAACAACCAATCACTATTGTAGTGTTATGTCAGGAAACAAACGAAGTGGACATTATCACGACTAAGATGTCTGACGACAGCGATATGATTGAAACTTTCCTGGCCTGCCATTGCCAGTACAGCCTTGAAAATATCAACTGGATGGCATGTAAAGGGGTGAAAATAAATCATCTGACAGAAAAATCATTCGAGCATTAAAATGGAAAACCTATTCAATCCCAACATCCAATGCACCGACCCGGATACGCTCCAGTTCTGCCTGCCATGCTCTGACACTGAGTTTTGGTATTGTCAGGTGAATGATATGAATGTCAAGCTTTTGCCGAATGCGAAAACCACGGAGAAATTGATATACGACATGTTATGTGGAGCCCCCCAAAGTTTACTCGATCTTAGTAAAACTGTCGCCGAGGTTAAAGAATTTGTATCCAATCCCCCACTTTGGTGCTCTGATGACTTTGATGTGACAGATTTTACTCAGGAAGAAAAACTGGAACTGTTAGCTGATTATGGTTACTCATGGGATGATTTCCATTCCGATGCAGACCGAAATCAAATTATCTGTGAATGCTATTTCGAAGAAAATATCTGTGATTTCGATAATTACTAAAAGCATATGAGTAAAGAACAGAAAAAACGTAGAGCCAATCTGCTCTATCAATTACGTCAGAAAGGTATTCGTTGTGCTACAAGGCATTACACCATCTTTTACCCCTACGGCAAAGACCCTGACGAAATAACTGAGATACGTAATCTCAGGAGTGAATTTAATTTTACCGTTCAATTTGAAATTCCACAGGCATGAAAGAAGACATACATTTTAGCTTTATGGGCAATGGTATCACTGTTTGGGATGCCACCAGAACCCGTAACGGTGACTATTTAACAGTCGCTCACATTGATTACAACCGCACTGTTAAATATTACGGAAAAGTTTCTCAAGAAGCAAAGAATCGTATAGAAAACTTTGCCAAATACGAGAACAGTCATCCTGTCAGTCAGCCTCAAATGCTTGCACTATGTCCCATTAATTCCGTATTCATGTCACCGGAGGAAAAAGATGGTTACCTCCGCAACCATAATTGTAGTACGGATGGCATTGGACGCTTTATTTCCCAAGCATGGGATAATACAAAAACACCCCGGGAAAATATCTCCCTTTTCCAGCAGTGGTGGAATAACGACATTGTAAATGAATATCTCTAACGAAGTAACAATTTATGGAAACATCATATGGACTAAAATTTGAACTGCTTAAAGAAATCAACCCCACATGGGATAATTATGATAAAACCGTGGCTCAGTGCCATTTAAAAAATGTCGGGGTTATAATTGTAGACACCGAATATCACAATCCTATTGATAACGAACACGATTTGGACGAAATATACCGGATTTTAGAGGCCAAAATATCTGAACCATCAGGTCCAACATTAAAGATTGAAAAATAACAATATGCACGAAGCAGAACAATACTTACGCAACCCGGCAAATCCCTCCCAACTGTATGTCAGGATTTCCGGTACAAGAAGACGCCTGTTCATTAACCGTGAATGTGGGCAAATCGGAATAATGGCTCCTCGGCAACGCAAACGAGGATATCTTTTCTACTCTTGGGAAAGCATTGAGAAAATATATTATCCTATAAAAAAGGAACCTCATAGTCCTCAGCAAATCGAGCTGCAGTTGCTACAGAAATACCAGAAGTTGGCGGCTAAAGCCAGTTTTTCAAATATGTATACCCGCAGTATTTTAAACGCTGACCCGGCAAAAAGTCTCTTCGAAAACGGTATCACATCCGGAACAAGAATCGATGGGCAGATCATATCCTTGGAGGCAATCCGTAAATGGTGTGGGGAATCCTATTATCAACAATTCAAAGACGCCCTCAAAGAAAAGAAACCTTTCAGCTCCTGTCGCTTTAACTTTCGTGGTTATGATGGAAGCCTTTGGATAACAGTCTATACGAGCAATGACGGAATTAATGAAATCAATGCCGGTTTCAGTAAGGAATACCGGAATTGTGGGAATGGATATTATTACCTGCTTATTAACGATGACAATTTTATAGGATACGATATTGACTGATATGGAAAAGGAAAATAAACCAATAGAAATAAAGGTACGTCTGCATCACATTGACTCAGGTCAATGTATGGAAGTATGGGAAATACAAACTGAAAAAGGTAAACCATGTCGCTACCTCAGCCGTGACGATGGGTTTGGTGTCCACGAGTGGTCAACGCTCGCAGACGCTCCTTATGGATATTGTGAGCGGGACTGTCATTTAAAAGATAATATCACGCTTGTCATCTGTGATAAAGAGTGGAACGAGTTGTTTCGGGATCATGCCGATAGGAAGAGTTTTCCGGAAAGTTTTCCGTCACTGGACGAAGCCTGCAATGATACATGGGGCAAAGTTCTCAAAGGTCTCCCGCGGGTAACCCGTACAGGATATGAAGATTGGATAACCCAGCAGGCCATGCGCCCTCTCGGACAAAATGAAGAATGGGACTGGATAAACCATGACTATGAAACAACCAAAGCTGAAGTGCTTTCACGCTTCACATGGATCGGTGAAGAATATGGCATATTCCGTCTCACTAAAAAACATACGAAGTGTGACGCTTGCTGGTACGAATATTACGCTGGGGAAATACATAGGGAGGAACATCGGGGTTATGTCCACTTCTTCGCTTATGAATACCACGAAAGGCATATCAGCGAAATCCTCTCAATACTTAGCAAAAGATGTAACGACATAAATAACGGCATTGTTGAAACATGTCAGGACGAATGTGGATATACTAAATCCTATTTCATGGATGAACCTATAGGGAGTAACCTCACATACCAACAAATACAGGATGCTAAAGCATCCCGGTTCCGGAAAGCGTGTGATGATTATAAAGAAGCGAACGCCTATTATCATACTCTAAAAAATAACGAGAATAGCACCCGTGGAATCGAAGCGGAACTATACTTTATACTGAAACAAATAAAAGATGCAAAAATGAAAATAATACTGAACGAAACGATAGGTACAAGAAAGCTGGTAATAAGGGAGAATAAGACATGTTTGACCGGAATAATAACCGACTTGTCTGATAACAGTAAAATGTCTGCCAAATTTTACTTTAAGGATGGGGACGCGACAACACATCGCATCAGAGAATATTTCAACTTCTTCACGTTACCAAAGAAAGAACAAATCAACTGGCAGGAATACCGCAAAGAACAGATCGCTTCGTTATCCAACGAACGCCTTTGGGCATTGGGAAATAATGGAACCGATAACCCGCATTTACAAAATATAGAAGATATAGAAGAAGAATTGCATGCTATCAACCTATCTGATTATGAAACGATAATCAAGAAACATAGCGATACTCCGGAATATTTCAACGATTTCCTTCTTATCAATCCAATAAAATAATAAGAAAAATCAATATTATCACCGTTGGCGGTAAATCCGCCCCATGTCCCCTGGTATCCAGCAAAAGGGACGGCAGAGAAAGAGATATCTGTTTCAAAGGACTGTTCAAAGACCAGCCGGACAAACTATCCTACTGCTCGCTATCTGCTGACGAAAACTGGAAGTTTGAGAGAGGCGAAGTGGCACGGGTAAGAGGAGGACTTTACAAAATCCAACAATATCCCTTGAAAAAGCAAAAGGTAGAAACAATCAATAATAAACAATTTAACCGATCCGAAGAAATGAATAGAAACGACGAACAAACAACAGATTTATCATTGGATAATGATGAACTCTATCAAAAAATGATAGAATACCTGGCTCCAGTTTACTTCCCGGGTTCACTTGACGAAGATGCCATAACCGAGCTTGCCAGCGAAGAATTCTGCCGAGTGAGAGGGATTATCTGTAGGAAATACAAATTTGATGAAGACAAGTACATCCAAGAAGGCGATGGTACGTCCCCCTTCGATTCCGTTTGCGATGACGTAGAACATGAAGTCTATGCCCGTATCCGAAAAGATGCAGACTTCATTAATCTTACAGATATGCGTGAACGATATATTCAAACAATCCGTTCAGCAGTAGAGAAGCAAAATAATATAATCGGCACTTTCTATCAAAACAAAGGCGTACATTTCCGTAATGACCAGGAAGTACCGGAATATGAAACAAGCCCGATTGTTGTAATACATAACTCAACGTTCTTCAATTATGGAGGTTATGAAGCCAACACAGTCTATGAATTATTTATTGATGCCCAAGGATTACTTTTTTGTATCCTGAATGGTGAGGCTGGCGAAAACTTTAACGAGCCTATCGAACATGTACAGATTGAAGGATTGGTTGAAATCACTCATTGGCTGGTGGAACAAGGCTTTATCAATTATCCAGAAATACAAGAATATAATTAAGATAGAAAGTTATTAAACAAACAATAAGCATGTAAATATGATATATACTCTCTTGCAAGATATACTCAAATACCTGTCGGCAAAACAAATACTGACCGAAGAAGAACAGAAAATATTCGCACAGTTGAATGAATCCCTTTCCGTAATCATCAAAAATGATGATTCGGAACTGCTTACACCCTATGAAGTATTGGTACGCATCAGTCGTGCCACCAAACATCCGGTTCTGATTTGCTATAACGGTGACGGCACATGTTTCCCTCTCCACAATAAAACAGTTGAGGAAGACGGATTAGAAATTGAACAATGGCTGCAAGTACAAGGCAAAATGCACGTCGGTAGCCGTAAATTACTTGAAGCTGTTGCTGACATCGCCTACAATGCAGGCGTAGAACATCTTTTCGATGAACAAGATTCCCGTGAAGTAATCATGAACCTTATCGATTGGGCAAGAGAATTTGAAAAGATCCATGCAGAAACCAATTGGGGCGAAAAGGATTATATGATTGAAATAGAAAGTTTCTATAAAGATAAGATAAAGGAAGAATATCCCAAAGAACTGCATGCCTTTACAGATTTCGGAGATTGGGTCAAATGCAACAACTGCGATAAAATCATGCTTCTCCCTGTTGGCTCGGAGGTATGCCCTTACTGCCACACTGAAGGCTGTTTGACATGGGTAAATGACGATTACCAGGAAGCCTTCTCTAAAGATTTAAAATCACAATATCGGATAATTTCTGAAGATGAAATTTCCCCGGAGGAATATCTGACACGGAATACGCTCCAGGAAGAGCAAATGATCCAAGAAAAAGATAAGGAACATGGATAAGGAAAACGCATTAGACATGATTCGGGCGGCAAGACATCCCGAGTCACATGAATTACAAGGCTACGCTGAGGAACAGGGTAATACCATAGACAATATCGATAATGAAGAAGATCTGCTCGACGACTTCGACGGATGGAAAGAGCAGAATGACCTCTTTTTTGAAAAAGTGCAAGACCAAAACTATTGGGCTTCACTCGGATAACGCAATGGGAAATAAGCGGCAGTTTCCCAACAAGGATTCTGCCGGATTGCTGAAATAAACATACAAACCATAGACAATCAAAACAATGAAGATATCAGATAAACCAACGAAATATATTTTAATTAAAGCAAGCACAGACAGTGAGTGGGACTGCTGTGATTTCGCACTTATTTATCTGTCAGAAGAATGGAAGAAGCTACAAGCCGAAAGACTTGAGGCAGTAAAGCCTTTTGCGGATAACTATAGCTTCAGTTCCATCAATTTTTACGACTCCTCCGTAAACTTCTTCCAGACAGGAGACGGAGAAGAGCCTGACATAGAAGAGCTGTTGGGAGACAAAGACTGGACATTTGTAGAACTGGATGATGATAATGAAACAGACAGGCTGACTTCACCCGAGAACCGTTTGGAATGTTATAAACTTGTGATATACCGTGATGGAAACGCTCGATACGAGACTTACGGCAAATATACAAACGAGGAATTCTGGACAAACGAATTTTCACTACAACAGCTAACCGAGCAAGCTGTAGAATTTTAAAAGTAGTTCTATATGACTCCCTTTATTGAACATAAAAGAATAAATAATATGGAAGCAGAATATATTCAGGAATGTATTTGTGGTGCCGTCACAGTCACCTTTGCAAATGGCGCGACTAACAGCATGAGCCGGGAAACTTTTGACAAGCTTGACATTACGGGAGAACATAGCCCGCACAAATACTGCAATTGCAATCATTGTGTCAACCATTGGGGAATTGACCTATGCCAATGTGGTTCCGGGCAACCAGTCGGAAAATGTGAGTGTGGAAGCAATGAGCCCAGCGAGGAACTGGGAGTTAAAAGGGAATTTGTCGGATGGGTATTCTGAACGAGAAAATCAATGAACTCAGCCACTTGGAAGAACAGTACAAGCAAGAGCGTGACCGTGTTATTCTGGCGATTGAAAAAGTTGTACAGGGAGTCGGGCAAAACCCTGCAATCAAACCAGCTTCCAAAAACGCATTCATCATTAATATATCCGAACTGATGGATGCTCCCTGGTCCCCCGAATTTCACGACTGGACCGTGCAAGCCGAACGCTTGCTAACGGTATTGAAGAAGAAACCTGTCAAACAATGGATCACTTTTATCAACGAGCTTTTGGAAACAAAGACAAGACTCGGATGGCAAGGCATCATGGTCGATAAAATCCAATTAAGCAGGAAATTCTTACTACGAATCAAGGAACAACTTTAATCATCTAATCCATTTATCAATATGAGTAGTTTTATTTGCAGCAATAAGCATTTTGTTTCCATTGCTAAAGGAATCATGCACATGATTCAAACGAACAATTTCTACGTTTCATTCAGTCTTAAGCAGATAGCGCCTCAAATATATAGCTATAAAAGAACATCTGATGAAAAATCAGCCATAAAAGAGGTCAATTCATTTATTGAAACACTGATGGAAATCCAAGTGGTCTGTGTGTCCCTACAATATCGCCATCATTATGAAGGCCGTTTGAACCAGGAAATTAGCAAACAGCGTGAAATCCTGCATATGCCGTGCGACAATCCTGTATCGCTTTCTCCGGCAGCACTTTACAAATCCATCCATTGTGTGCTCTATCAAATCGAAACAGAGCACCTTGAAGAGCTACGCCCACTTACATCAAAAGAAAAAGACTGCCTGACATTCTTCCGGCTGTTTGCCGCCAATATAGCTGATCATATAGTCAGTCATTTGCCGGAATATGACAAAGCGCCCTGGGGAATCTGATAAAAAAAAGCATATGGCAATAACAAAACCGGATGAAATCCTTCAATTAGAAAAATTCGCTTCATATAAATGTGATGGCGGTTGTATTTTCAATCACCCCGCAGGAACTTTCATAATTAAGTATCTGAAGGTTAATGGCACAATCTCCCGGACTATACAATATAGAATGGATACCGACATCTTATGGCGCTTCGGCCAACCGGAAGACTTGCTTTTTATCTATCACCCTGCGATGTGCCTTGAACTTATCAGCCAAAGGCGCTATGGAATGCCGAAACTTTCCAAACCGCTCGAAATAAAAGGTATTCCTGAAAGTTTTGGCCTGCCGTATATATGGGGAGGACAAAATAATGTAAAAGTCACAAATCAGGTCTTTATAAAAGGGAACGATGTATTTGTAAAAGTACGGGATTACATGAGTGGCACGTTTCGCCCTCCGCTTGGATTCACAGGTGCGCCACTTTCAGTCATCTTAAAAAACTTTTTTCCCGAGAAAACGATAAAGTCGAAATTTATTTATGACGACTGTTGGGGTAATGTTGTTCTCCGTGGCGAAGCGTGGGTCTGTTTCAGGAAAGTACTTCCGTTAATAAAGGAAGAAAGTCTGATTATCAGTTTACCGGCTTTAGTCAAATTAAGTCAAAAACTCCCGGGATTTGGAAGAGATTGGGAGTTCTTCTGTGAGGGATTAATTAATCAGGTGAAAAACGATTCGAACAAGGAATAACAATAATAATATGGAAATTATGAACATAAAAAAAATCTTATCCGATTTTACGGATCAGCAATCAGCCTATTCAGAACAGGTAGACAAATTGTTCAAGGGGGATTACCGGGATAGCAACAAATGTTTCCGCTGTTCCGTCAATGCCGTAGAGAGCGTCATCATCCCTTTATTTAAGACTCTGAAAGAGCATTTTCCCCGGTTACAGTTACCAGATAAAGATCGATATGGCTTGGCTGGCGGCTTCTATAAAATGACAATCGGTGGACGGATTATCGGAGGATTCTCTTATCCTCGTAAAGGAGAAAGTTTTCTCCTTTACACACCCTTTACCGGTAATTCTGGAAACAAGGGAAATTATAAGATTTTCTGTCTTCAGCAAATAGTTCGGATAATCCGGAAACAACTAAACTGATTCAGATAAAATGAAAGTATTCTGCATCCTCGATTCCTGCTTTTTAGCTGAATCGGGACATACAGAATAACAATGAAGCAAAAAAAACGATGAAACAGAATAATCCCGAAGAAAGACCACTCGGTGTTGAACACCAATGGTTACACCAACATGTGTCGTCATGGCTACAGGACGGCACGGCATATACAATCATACTCAACAATAATACCTGCATCACCAATGCCGTATTTCACTATTGCGCCCTGTTTGGCAAACATTATTTTACCAAAGGACTAAGTGTGTATCCCATTGAGAATGTGCAAAGCCATTCACTGACAGGGCATGAAACACCCTCGCCTCCTGATGCTGGCACACAAAAACAAACATCCTCCGAACCCGATCACCTGGCCATTACTGACGATTACGACACTTCCATCAAAGTGATTACAACCTCCGATACCAATCCGGTAATATTCCGTCGTCGTGTAAAATGTCAAATGCTTTCCGGACTATCGCAGGAAGAAGCCGAACGGGTGGTTTCAACTACTCCAATGGAACTTGAACTCTTTTACGAAATTGGTTTAGGAGGGTTTGCCATCGATGCCGAAGCGGTAGGTAATACTCCGCTTTACAGCCCCTATACAGGCAAAGAAATTCCGGACGAAACGACTATTTGAAAATAAATAACCTATTTAACTCAAGGCGGAGGGCACAGGCTTCCCGCCTTTTTTATTCCCGATATTTATGAGTACACCTTATGAAGCTCCGGTTGAAGTCCGGGAACTGGAGAAACTGATAAACCGTTTTACCTATCAAAATGGATTTGATGTAAAAGTCGTTTTTCATGATTTTCTCAGCTATATAGTTCAAGGCTTTTCGTTACCCGGCACTCCACCTTTAACCAACTGGCGATACACCAAAGAACAGTGCAAAGCCTTCTATAAAATGTATGTCGTATGGACAGGGATCATGGACAAACAGATTAAAATTCACGGCTGGTACGATTCTTTCGGAGACTTGTTCATGGCTTTGACCTCTAAGCACGGACAACAGCAAAAAGGACAATTCTTTACGCCTGATAATATTTCCAACCTGTGTCAACGCCTGGTTACGGGCAAAGACGATAACATACACACGGTATATGATCCTGCTGCCGGCAGCGGTAGAATGTTACTTGCAGCAAAGGCAAAGAATCCCTGAAATTACCTGATAGCATGGGATATTGACTATACCTGCTGTTTGATGTGCGTATGTAACTTTTTGGTAAACAGTTGTGTGGGAGAGGTCGTATGTATCGATACCCTGAAAATGGATAATTTTCGCGGAGCATGGCTCGTCAACCAAGCCTACTATCGCAAAGGACTACCCAGCATACGTTGGATGAACGAAAGGGAGTATCTTCTCTACAAACAGGAAGGTGCGTCCGTAATGGTCGCATGATAAATATCTCTTTGGCAAGAGATTAGGTTAGTGTTCCGAATAACACAATAAGTTAAACCTCTATAAGATAGCACCTGTTAGCTTATAGATAAGAAGATTTAATTATGTTATACAACCTATTCCCATCCGACTTACCCTGCGGAGAAATCTTTAGGGGGAACATAGCACTTCGGAAAAGTGATAAGTCAGCTATCTGTCATGCTGCTACTGAATTGCAAGGGAAAAAGACTGACATGAGGATGAAGCCTGATTGGTTAAACGATAATCCAATGGTCGCACTTAAGACTATGGCGGAAGACAGCTACTTACGCCATACCATGATACTGTACTTAGTTCTTCATATAAGTATGGCAGGAACTTGTCATGGCATAACCGCAATAAGCGGAGAAAAGGATGAAAGTCGCATCCGACAGTCAGTCGTGCCAATAGTTATCATGCGTGCTAAACGGAGATTGCCTAAATCGAAAAGCCGTAATGCGGCTATGAGCAATGGCTCTGAATATTCGACAAGGCAACGGAGTGTCCATAGTAGTCCGAGCAGGGGAAAGCCTTGTACATGGCGAAGGGACACAGTTGGTATCTTCAATATAATAAATGGATAACGTGAGAGACGTATGAGAAATCCCGAAGTTATATTGAACACTCTAAGCTCGCACAGTAAGGTCGAAGACTATAAGTATGAGCGCATCTACCGTATTCTATTCAATGAGGAACTGTTCATGCTCGCCTATGAAAAGATTAAGTCCAAGCCGGGAAATATGACTCCCGGAACAGACGGAAAAACCATAGACGGTATGACACTCAAAAGAATTACGACGCTGATTGATAGCCTCAAAGATGAGAGCTATCAGCCCCAACCTGCAAAGAGGGTTTACATTCCCAAGAAAAACGGTAAGAAACGACCGTTGGGTATTCCATCTTTTGAAGACAAGCTGGTGCAAGAAGCTACAAGAATGATACTCGAAGCTATTTATGAAGGTCATTTTGAGGATACTTCCCACGGTTTCAGACCATTCAAAAGTTGCCACACTGCTCTAACGTGTATACAGCATACGTTCACGGGTGTGAAATGGTTTGTCGAAGGAGACATAAAAGGCTTCTTCGACAATATAGACCATTCCATGCTGATAGGAATACTTCGTAAGCGAATTGCTGATGAACGTTTTCTAAGGCTTGTGTGGAAATTTCTTAAGGCAGGTTATATCGAAGATTGGAAATACAACAACACATTCTCAGGAACTCCACAAGGAGGCATTGTCAGTCCAGTACTGGCAAACATATACCTTGACCAGTTCGATAAGTATATGAAGGAGTACGCACAAACTTTTGATAAGGGTAAAAAGCGGAAAGGAAGAAGCGAATACAATTGTCTGAACGCCCGCACTGTGAATCTGCGCAAGAAATGGAGGAACGAAACGGATGAAACCGTTAAATCCCAACTATTTGCTAAACTAAGGAAAATGCAGAAAGAAATGTTAGCCATGCCATGCGGTGATGAGATGGATGAAAAGTATCGTCGTCTTAGATACGTGAGGTATGCTGATGACTTCCTTGTCGGCGTAATCGGTTCTAAAGATGAGTGCGAAAAGATAAAAACGGACATTGCAACATTTATGCATGAACGTCTTAAACTGGAGCTCTCAACTGAAAAAACATTGATTACCCATGCTCAAGAAGATGCAAAATTCCTCGGATTTCATATAACAGTTCGCTCTTTGAATGTACTGAAACGAAACCGGAAAGGCTCACTAAAACGAGACTTCAAAGGCAAGGTAATGCTAAAATTATCATCGGAAACAGTCAAAGAGAAACTTCAAAACCTCGGAGTTATCCGATTCACGCAAAAGGATGGCAAAATGGTTTGGAAGCCCAAAATACGAACTGAACTGATAGGAATGGATGCCGATAGAATGGTAGCCAAGTACAATCTTGAAATCAGAGGGTTTTACAATTATTACTGCATAGCGAACAATGTTTCAGCAACTTGCACAGACTTTGGTTACATCATGAAGTATAGTCTTTATAAGACGTTAGCGAGGAAGTTCAACAGTACACTTCGCAAAATCATAAGGAAGTACACAAAGAATAATGAATTTATTATTCCTTATCGAGATGCAAAGGGTAACGAGAAATCCCGTGTTTTATATCATGGTGGCTTCAAGTACAAAACTAATCCATTTCATAGGACTTGTGACATTATTCCCAATACTCATTTCCCCAAGCGCTCACTTGCTGAAAGGTTAAGAGGAAATGTTTGTGAATTATGTGGAAATAATGGCTCACTGGTTATGCACCATGCCAGAACCCTTAAATCAATTAAGGGAGATACGCCATGGGGCAAGCAAATGCTTTTTATGAATCGTAAAACCATAGCGGTATGCGAAGAATGTTTTGTGAAAATCAAAGAAACCGAACAATAGAGTGCTTACCAATGGAGAGCCGTATACATGGAGACATGTACGTACGGTTCGGGGGCAGACACGGGGAAACCAGCCACAGAAATGTGGTATGGCGTCCCGTGTCGAGCCTACATATCCCGGCTTATGTCTTTTTTCTCAATCAGGAAAGATATACTTCATATCTCCAAATGCGAGAAATGTGGGCAACAGTATCCGCCCTTCTCAATAATGAAAATCCACCCAATAAGGATTAGGTCTATGAATGCGACGCATGTCCGCACAATCATAAGAAACAATTAGGTCCAAGGCAATATGTGACACGACATATTGTCTTTTTCTTTTTATAAACTATAAACTCTTTAAAAATCAATCATTATGGCAACATTAACAGCATTAAAAGAATCTCAGAAACAATTCGATTTCAAGACAAACAACATCGAAGTAATGAACCTCGACACCCTTCAACGTACTTACAAGGAAAACGACGTGTGTGGGAATCCGCTCAAAGGAATCTATCATTACCAGGTCATCCTGCGCATGACGGAACTCTGCCGCAAACACAATCTCAACTACGAAGTAGAAGAAATTTTCGCCGCACAGAATAAAAACAAAAACGAACCCGGCGTAGTCGTATTGCCACAGGTAGAAGACAAGTTCGGAGAAAAAGCTATCGAGGCCCACATCCTCAGACGTGTTTTCACGACAATCCGTATCAAGGAATGGGAAACCGACGAACTGACGACCACCTTAGCTGTTGCTTTCCACCAGGATGGAATCCAGGCGGCGATAGGTCCCTGTGTGAAAATCTGTCACAACCAATGTGTCCTGTCACCCGAACGTAGTGCCTGCAACTACGGCAAGAATAAGATGACTACCGAAGAACTCTTTGAAAATGTAGACAGATGGCTGGAAAATTTCGAGGTTCAGATGACCGAAGACCGTGACCGTATCCGCCGACTGAAAGAAAAGGTAATGACACCGCTCGAAATGTATGCATATATCGGAATGCTCACGGCACTGCGCGTATCGCACGATAGCACGGACAAACGGCTTTCTTCCCAAGTCGAGACCTATCCCTTAAACCAGGGGCAAATATCGGTCTTCACTGAGGATTTGCTCAAACTGAGCCAGGAGAAAAAAAACATCACTGCTTGGGACCTCTACAACATCGCGACCGAACTTTATAAGCCCGGTAAGACGGATTTTCCTTCCCTGATACCTCAGAATGGGGCACTGGCCAAACTGCTTCTTGAAGAATCCCCGCTCGCTTAAGCATAAAACAACAATCCCCGGAACGTAATCACAGAGGTTACGCTCCGGATATCCAAATCTTATAAATATGACACGTATAAAAGAACAACTCACAACAGCGGATTATCTCTCTATTGACGATTATTGGCATTTGGTTGACGGACTCCATAATGATGGCAGCTATTTCTGGGAACTCTTTTGCAGGCTTGCTTTCTGTACCGCATTAAGAGGCAACGATGTCCTCTCATTATATTGGTCTGATATATTAGGAAAGGAAAAGACAACTATCAGGGAACCTAAAACTAATAAAAAACGTAGCATCCGCTTTCATTCTTCAGTTATACAAAAAATACAGGAATTATACGAATTGCTGGGCAGTCCACCGGTCAACCGTTTTATTTTTTATAACGAAGAGACAAAACGCCATTACACTTTAGAATATGTAAACCGCACTCTGAAAAAATTCAGGGTCAAGTACCGGTTACCGATAAAGGCTTTCTCAACCCATACTTTCAGGAAAACTTTCGGACGGTATATCTGGGAATTAAATGGACGAAATTCCGAATCACTTATTAAGTTATGCCGTGTCTTCCAGCATTCCAGCTTGGACATCACTATGGTATATCTGGGTATTAGGCAAGATGAAATTGACGCTGTTTACGAAACAGTCCAGTTTTAAATCATTAAAAATAGCCTGCACTAAAAACGATTCGGATTTCTTTTACCCTATTATTTATTAAAAACATCAAACGAATGGGAACACATGCATTTATCGGGAAAAAACTGCCTGACGGCAAAGTGAAATATATCGAAGTACATTACGACGGATACTTCTCATGGACGGGACGCATTCTCCGAACATTCTACCGTACGGAAAAACGTGTCGACGCCCTGCTCGAACTCGGGCACCTTTCTTCTATTGGAAGTACACCATATGGGAAGAACCTAATGCCACCAAAAGACCTGGACCATATCCATTGCCGGGCCTATATTCGAGATTTCGGCTATACGGATAAAGAATTCCTGCCACAAACAGCCCCGAATAAGGAACAATTCTTCGATGATGCCGGTATTGCTTATCTATATGAAGACGGTAAATGGTACCAGGCATGTCAGGGACACATTCAGGACATATCCTCCTACTTTCTGACGCATTATGAAGAGCCTGACTCCAACTATCCAAACATCGGACAATGTGAGATATATTCGGTTGATACAGATTCCTCTTTAAAACGTTTAAAGCAGCCCCTACAATTCTGGGAGCAGCTTGAAGAACTTGCTGCCAAAGAACAGAAAATATTCTATGTATTTCGGAAGAACCGGCTCATCAAAAAAGTCCCTTGTTCCGGCTATGGAGAGAGAGATACCAACAACGAATCCTTAAAAGTATTCCATAATGAGCAATATAATTAAAGCCGTGTCTTTGTTATCCGAAGACCTGATTACCCCGGAAATCGTCCGGGCTGCCGCAGAAGAACATAATCCCCAATTACTTCAATACCTTCCGGCAAAATACATTTCCCAGGAACTTATCAATCTGATTTTTGAAACAGAAAAAAATGTTGGCAGCGATATATGGAGTCTATCCTATATCCCGGAAAAGAGTCGGACTTACGAGATTTGCTTGCAGGCTGTGAAAAGCAAAACTGAGAACATCAGTCATGTTCCTGCCGAACATCGTCATGGTGAAATTCTGCATGAAGTATTGGGACAAAGAGAAGTGCTGCGTTTGTTGCCTCTTATACCGGCTTCATCTTGGACGAAGCAACATGCCACAATGCTTATCAAGTATATCTGGTATCATCACGGATTCTGTCCATACAAATCCAACAAATGGTTGAATGCTTGTATGAAGGTTCAAATAGCCCTTTCTTTTGTCTCACCCGCAATCCGAAATTTCTCTTTCTATCTGCATTTGCTTGAAAAAGGAATCATTCCGGCATCGATGGTACATGAAATTATACCACCTAAATTCAAAAATCATAAGTATTATATTATTCTTGCCGAAAAAGATGCCACACTGGTGCCGGAACACAAATTTGATTATGAGGTATTTCGTGCTGCATTATGTCCTAATAAGAATCAAACACACTGTCTTCTAAACAATAAGCAACTCTGTCAGAGACTCATGGAATATTTGGATGATACTTTGGCCGATGCTATTGCACGGACTGCACCACGATGGTTTAGTAGCCTCCCAAAACCATTTCGTACTGCTAAAAGATTACAAATGGCAATAGAAAACGACTCTGATCATTGTTACGATTCTCATTTGTTGGATGAAAACAAAGACAGACGGCTGTTAACTAAAAAGGTTTGTGAAACATATATCCGTCATTCTTATTGTTACCCAAAGTTTCCGGCAAAGGTTTGGACACCTGCTTTTGTGGATTATTGTGTGAAACAAAGTAAATCTCTCCGCTGGTTAGAACAAGTTCCGCGACATTTGATTACTTGGGAAGCCAGTACAAGAGTCTTTAAAGAAAATATGGCCTACATGGATTATCTGCCTCTTTTCTTTATCACACCGGAACGTGCAAAACGATATTTCCGGGAAAACCCAAATAACAAGAAAGAGCTCCCACAGCGTTACTTTAAAGACTTCTCTGAACATACAGGACTTCCTTGGGAGTTCTTCGGTGGCGAAGTCTCATTATTACAATTGAAACATCAACGGTTGAATTATACCTATTGTAGGATTGGAACAACTTATATCGGCATCTATTGGGAAAATAATGATAAACACCTTAAAGTGATTATGACAAGGGCCTCTAACCGTTATATGTCGGCAGAACTTGTATTTGAAAATGAAGTTCCTACTTTCCACAAAACATGGCTAGAAAAACTGCTGTCAGAGAATGACCCGGAATTCGTAAAACCGAAAGTTGATAAGTCCCTTTTAGACGTACAGGCAATCAGTTACTATGGGGTACAACTGATAAAAAATATATTGGGTACGGAAATATTCTGCAATACCTTTATGGGACAACCCATCGGTTATTGTGCCCGCAAGGAAGGCATCACTTACCATACTGATAATTGTGGTAAAGAATTATTTGAAGGTTTGAAACTCAAACTTCAGGGAATGGCCGTGCCGACGACCCTCAAAGAAGATTTGAAAGAGCTCACTCAAGATTATCTTCACTCCACATACGGATTCTGTTATCCGGGAATGGCAGCTTTCATTGAGGACTACAAGCTGGACCCGAAGCAGACATACACAGCCATGCAACTCCGTCAGATAGTGGAGAAACAAGGAAAGAAATCCTCTATAAGCCGATTCAGCCGAGAACTAAAAAAAATACATATTATTTAAACCTACAGCAATGAATAAATCTGAAAGTTCCAAAGAAGTTCCAAGTAAGGGCTCAATATATCTATTATACACTTGTGATGCTTGGCATACCAACGATAGCCGACAACTTATTGCTCCGTTTTCCTCCCTGGAATCCGTGTATAAGTATCTCGAAAGAAGCAGGAAAAAATACCGCCTAAGCGATTGGGATATGGATTTTTTTAAAGACCATGGCCAAACACAACACCAAGGTGAGAATCTGATGATGGATACTTATGAAATAGATCCGGAGCCGGAAGAAGAAAACCTGGACACTTCATTTTACAACAAAGTTTTTTCATCCGGTACGACACAGCTCACCCGTCGCGAATTGGAAGAAATGCCATGCCCTTTCTGCACGAAAGAAATTAGCGACGAAATAATGCAGCAAATAGTCTCGGATGCAGACCGGGAAATCAAGGAATGGTACTGTGATAATGATAATGACGAATTGGAATTCAAATCCGAGGACATCTGGATCAAAGAGATTGAAAACGCCGCAGTCCTGCATAATGTACCGTATTACGAAGATTTTGACTAACTATTAAAACATAAAACAATGACTAAAGAACAAAAAATAGATATGCTACTCGCATTCCTTGCCCCGATTATCTTTGAAGGAAAGGACGAAGACACGGAATCTGCACCCCAAATTACATTTCTCTCTGCTACCGAAGTGCAAATTGAGGAATTTCCAGGTAAACAACTTCCCGTAAACAAGGAGTATCCGGACAATCCATTGAAGAAAATTTTGGAAAAGATTGTCAATTATGACCATGCGGATGAAAGAAAAAACAGGGAAGAATGTTGTGCAGAAAAACTGGAGGATGAAAGTATTGACCTTGAAAACACCTACATCCCAACGCTTTGCCCGGATCATATTTATCATACGATCTGGCAACTGGGAGAATTTATAGATTGAATAAATACATCGTTCGCCATAATGATGACCGAAGCCGCCGCGATACCAGAAGGTGTTAAGGCGGCTTTTTTTTAATGATATGAATCTGCTCTGGACTATATCCATAATAACTACTCTTTAGAAAAGAAAAACGAAACAATAATGAAAAATTCAGAACCTATTGAATATAAAAGAATCCAATACCCCAGCGCTTATCTTGATTTGGGAGGCACGATTGGCTGTATCCGCATCTCTGTCCAATCTTTATTGGACGAGCTGGAAAAAGACGGTCTTTACGATGAAGACCCGCCCGAAGAAGTAACCGGTATTGATGACTTAATTGCCTATTATGTCACCGATGAAGAATTTCTTCTTCCGGTCAGCAAGGTCCAAAAGATTGTCCGGACAGCCTACGATGAAGAAGAGCCGCCTTCCGTCTACACCCGGCAATCAATCCGAGAACTAAAGAAGGGTGAATTTTTTCGTTTAAAAGAATCGGGTACCGCCCCAGTCTGGGTACGTGACGAATACGTTCCGGCACTCAAAAAATTTAGTACTTACAAGTTTGACGATGTGAACCATGAACACTTACTCAAAGGAAACACTATAGTCTTTACCGGTTTTACTTTTTAGGATATAACAAAAACAAATACAATGAATCAAGTCAGGATCACTCGGTCTTGGCTTTTTTATTGTCTTAATAAAAATGAACCATGAAACAAAAAAACTCCCTTTCAACTCCTGCTCAAATTAAAAAATCACTAGGAATCAGCTATCTTGGTGGATGCAACTCTCCGAAACTCATTAAAAGTTTTGAACGCAATGTAATGACCTATGGTGTCTATCTGGCCCCCGGCAATATCAGCGGTCACCAAGTATGTCCCAATTCCGACAACTGTTGTAAATATTGCCTAAATGGTTCTGGTAGAAACAAGATAGAGTTACTGACCTATAAAGGTGGTGGCGCGATTCAACAATCCCGAATCAAGAAAACGAAACTTTTCTTTGAAGATCGTCCGGCATTTATGCGTTTACTTATCCACGAAATCAATCAGGCACGAAAAAAAGCGGAAGCTGCCGATATGATACTGGCTGTACGTCTTAACTGTACCTCCGATATCAGTCCGGAAGAATTTATACTTGACGGTAAAAATATCCTCCAGCTATATCCTGACATTCAGTTTTATGACTATACAAAAATATTCAATCGCGCAGAACTCCTTGAAAAATACGAGAACTACGATCTAACTTTCTCATTCAGTGGCGAAAATTGGGATGAGTGTATAAACGTATTGGAGCAAGGTTTCCGTGTCGCTGTTGTCTTTGAAGACACTCTTCCCAAAACATTTAAAGGCTATACCGTGATTGACGCCAATGGATACGATGCCCGTTTCTTAGACGATGGCGGTATCATTTGCGGACTGACATACAAGAGAGTAGCCAATGACTATGCCGGTGGCAAATACCAGCGCCCCGACACCACATTTGTCAACAGATACAGCCCGACTGCCCAGTAATCAAAACACGAATATGCCTTTCTTTCCAAAATGATGGAGAATTCTTCACTCCTTTGGATCATTATTCCCTAATCTTTATAAAACATAGAAAAATGAAAGAAACATCTATTCAAGAACTCACCCGAATAGTGGGTAATCTTCCGGTAAACGGAAACATTTACGTTCAACAGTACGCAGAAAGCGAAATCTTTGGTATTACATGCTTAAACCTTTTTGAAAGCGACCTTATCATATTGTCCCATTTCGGAGGTGGTTTTTCTGCTATGTTCGACACCTCCGTAACCAACGAAGAAAAAGAAATGTACTCCTGGCTACAGCATGCCTTCGGTACCGGCGACAACGGGAAAACACTGTACCTGCTCGACGAAAAAGAAGTAGTCGGTGACCCGCAACAAGAACTCTGGGGTGTCACTTTCCGGGTCAATCAACCCGACTGCCATTCTTACCGTACCCTGGCCATTTCCGAATGCCCCATCTTTCCCACACAAGAAGAAGCTGAGGCATGGATTGACCGCCATAAGGGTCTGCGCTATGATTCCGCCTTCTATGCTGAAGATTGTAGCGAACCAAAAGCTGTATTAATCGACCGATGGGTGCATAATAGGGAAGACGTGGCCTCCGAAACAGAAACTATGGCTTCTTTGACTACTGATTTTACAAATCGTATCCACAGCTTACGCAAAGATATCATCAGTAATATCATTTCAATCTTCAAGGTAAATCACCTTTCCGAAATAGATTTCAAAGGAATTATTACTGATATGACCGATGTACTTTGGTGCGAGGGGGATGGAACTTGGCACGATTCGCCTGTTATCGCTGTTTCATTGACCGAAAAAGGAATTAGCTTAACGGTTGAAGATGCCGCCGAGGAAGTAAGCGACACCCTTGATAGTGAGAATTTTGATTTGGCATTTACAAATCCCGCCTGGCTCGCAAGCATCCGCGATAATATCCTCGAAGCAATCAACACGACAAAACATCTGAAAAACGATACCCAGCTTTCATTGTTCAAAGAATGGAATACCTATGTCAATGAC
>ERZ1026975.352-NODE-352-length-31356-cov-7.676560_pt1 | contig 31356 bp, 29 predicted proteins | sample MGYA00519561_ERZ1026975 | MGnify/ENA primary metagenome ERZ1026975 (study PRJEB26926, sample SAMN06164672) | human gut metagenome | biome: ENVO:00009003; feature: ENVO:2100002; material: ENVO:00002003 | host: Homo sapiens | place: USA | collected 2012 ... | reverse complement strand
GAGATGTCTTAGGGTCTCGTGGGCTCGGAGATGTGTATAAGAGACAGGTTTTATTCTCAGCCCAGCAGTTCCAGCACGCCGCTCTTGGGACGTGCGCCGACGGCCTGACGAACCAGCTTACCGTTCTCGAACAGCAGCAGGGCGGGGATGCTCATGACGCCGAACTCGGCGGCCAGCTCGGGCTGCTCGTCCACATTGACCTTGCCCACCTTGACGTCGGTGCGCTCCTCGGCCACCTCGTCCACGACGGGGCTCAGCATCCGGCAGGGGCCGCACCAGGCGGCCCAGAAATCGAGCAGGACGGGCTGAGCGCTCTTCAGCACCTCGGTCTCAAAGTTTTCTTTCGTGATGGTGATGACTGCCATATCGTTTTCCTCCATAAAGAGCGTTTTTTCATCTGACAGGGACAGTATACCCCAAACTCCGGCGTTTTTCCGTGAGCAAGTCACATAAAAAGCCCGGGGCAGGCATTTTCTGCTCCGGGCTCTGGAAATTATTTTGCGATTTCAGGCTCAGATGTCCTTCAGGGCGTTCTTGCCGGCGACATAGCCGTAGTACATGGCCATGGAGTGGCTGACGCCCTTCAGGCCGATGGGGTACTCGGTGGCAAAGCGGTTGCCCTGGATGTTGCCGGCGACGTACAGGCCGGGGATGACCTATTCCACACCGGTCTGGCGGATGGTGGAAAACTACGAATCGGTCTACGCCGAGCTTCTGGCCGGGCGGGGGATGTTCCTCTGCCCGATGATATACCCGGCCTTCCCTGCCGGGTGGCACATCCCGCTGCATCTGTCCCTCCCGGACACCCGCCTGCTGACCCTGCGGGATGACCCCCGCCCCGAGATATGCACCCTGCGCAAAGTCTTCGCCGAGGTGTACGCCGAGAGGGAAAAGCTGATAAAAGCTCTGTGAGATGCAAAAACGCCGCCGTGCAATATCCGGGTGGTCATAAAACAGTAAATCCTCCGTATGGTTCAGATCATACGGAGGATTTGTTTATGTCTAATCTTCAAACTTGCTGGCGGTAAACGGTTTGCCAAAACCGTTTACGGACGACAAGTCCACAGAGGATAGCCGCTTTAGCGGCGCAAGGGGGTGTAGCCACCTTGACGGAACGAAGTAACGCAACCATTCTCGGTCAAGCAGTTTTCTCCTGCTGACGGAGAATGAAGCTCCGCAGGACGCACTTCTATACTCTCGATCGAGAGTATAGAAGTGCGTCCTTTCGTTCCTAAAGGGATTTTTCGTTTGCTTCTCTCTTCGACAAATCATAAGTTGTCAATCAGATTTGAATTTGAAATTCTCCGAACTCAAACAGTCCGTTTCCTTGTTTGAGTTGTCCGTTTCTCTCCAATTGCGCAAATCGAGCTCGATTGTGTTTATCAATGAAACAGGAATATTCAGCTCGTGATGACCAGGCATAATCCTTTCTATTTTGAATTTCTGCACCTGCTTTACAGACTGATAGAAAAGCTGCGGGTCGGTGGTTGGATAAAAGGCATAAAGGCATCCCTTGTAGACCAAATCGCCGGAATACAGGTATTTTCGTCCCTGCTCGTAAAAACAACAGTGTCCGGGAGAGTGGCCCGGCGTGTGAATTACCTGAATAACTCGTCCACCTAAATCCAATAAATCGCCATCGTGCAGAATTTTTTGCGGCTCTCCCTGAAAAACCTGATAAGCGTTAATATCAAACTCTGGCGGAAAATTACAAGGAATTTTTGCCAGATTATCCTTAACAACCTGCATCGGTATGGGAAACCTGACGGATAGCCAATTCTTTTCCTTTTCATGTACGGCGATATTATCAAAATATTTATGCCCGCCGATGTGATCCCAGTGAATATGGGTTGTAACCACCATAACAGGCAACTTCGTTAAGCTGTCTACGATTTCTCTAATATTTGAAACACCCAACCCGGTATCAATGAGAACTGCACTTTCCTCACCACATAACAGATAGCAGTGTGTTTCTTCCCAGTGCTTATACTCACTAATCGCAAATGTTTGGGAATCAATTTTTTCGACGGTAAACCATTCACTCATATACTATGCTCGCTTCTGTAAATTCCGATTTGTCTCGTGCTTTTTCAATAAATTATACTAGAAAATTATGAAGAAATCTACCGTTAGGATAAGACCGCCCGAATATGTTTGGCTCGGGCGGTCTCGGTATCAATCATAAATCAATTCAAACTTCACGATAGCTTCTGCCTGCGCCGTGCAAGCGTTCGTCTGCCGTACCCATTCCATTTGGTTTTCAGCTTTCAGCTGTTCGGTCACGCCGTTTCGCTTCGCCAGCTCCGGCACGATCAGCTCCATGCGGTTTCGTGCCGCTTTGTTGATTTCAGCACAATACTGTCTTACGCACACCTGCCAATGCACAGCGGCGTTCGTTATTTCAGAGAAAGAGCTTACCTGCCCAGCATTTCCTTTGCGGTCTTGCAGATGGTGGCAGCGTCCAGACCGTACTCCTTCAGCAGGTCCCAGGCAGGGCCGGAGCAGCCGAACTTGTCCTGCACGCCGACGCGGCGGACAGGGGTGGGCAGCTTCTCGCTGAGCAGGGAGCAGACAGCCTCGCCCAGACCGCCGATGACGTTGTGCTCCTCAGCGGTGACGATCTTGCCACACTCCCTGGCAGCCTTGAGGATGATGTCCTCATCCAGAGGCTTGATGGTATGGATGTTGATGACACGGGCGTGGATGCCCTCGGCGGCCAGGGTCTCGGCGGCCTTGCGGGCCTCGTTGACCATCAGGCCGGTGGCCACGATGGCGATGTCATTGCCCTCGGTGAGCTGCTCGCCCTTGCCGATCTCGAAGTGACAGCTGGCCTCGTCGTGGAACACGGGAACCGCCAGACGGCCAAAGCGGAGGTAGACAGGACCCTGCATCTCGTAGGCGGCGCGGACAGCAGCGCGCGCTTCCACGTCGTCGGCGGGGCAGATGATGGTCATGCCGGGCAGGCTGCGCATGAGGGCGAAGTCCTCGCAGCACTGGTGGGAAGCGCCGTCCTCACCGACGGAGATGCCGCCGTGGGTAGCGCCGATCTTCACGTTCAGGTGGGGGTAGGCCACGGAATTGCGGATCTGCTCAAAGGCACGGCCCGCAGCGAACATCGCAAAGCTGGACACGAAGGGAACATAGCCCATGGTGGACAGGCCGGCGGCGACGCCCATCATGTTGGCCTCGGCGATGCCGCAGTCAAAGTGGCGGTCCGGGTGAGCCTTGCGGAACACACCGGTCTTGGTAGCGGCAGCGAGGTCGGCGTCCAGTACCACCAAATCGTCGTGGCCCTCAGCGGCCAGTGCTTTCAGAGTATTGCCGTAGCTCTCGCGGGTAGCGATCATTTTCACATCTGCCATCTTACTTCTCCTCCTGTTCCAGCGCGGCGTAGGCTGCGTTCAGCTCCTGCATGGCCGCAGCGTACTCCTCGTCGTTGGGGCCTTTGCCGTGCCAATCCACAGAGTTGGTCATAAAGGAGACGCCGGTACCCTTGACGGTGTCCAGAATGATGCAGGTGGGCTTGTCGTTCTCGGCGTGGAACGCCTTGATAGCGGACTCGATCTGGTCGTAGTCGTGGCCGTTGATGGTCAGGACGTTGAAGTTGAACGCCTTGAGCTTTTCTTCCAGCGGAGCGCTGTTCATGACCGTCTCGGTGGTGCCGTCGATCTGGAGGTGGTTGCGGTCCAGCATGACACAGAGGTTGGAGAGCTTATAGTGGGCGGCAAACATGAAAGCCTCCCAGCACTCGCCCTCTTCCACCTCACCGTCACCGAGGATGGTGTAGACATTGATGGGCTTGCCGCTGTGCTTTGCGCCCAGAGCCATGCCGCAGGCGGCAGACACGCCCTGACCCAGACTGCCGGTGGACATATCCACGCCCGGCGTCTCATTCATGTTGGGGTGGCCCTGCAGGTAGCTGCCGATCTTGCGCAGGGTCTTGAGGTCTTCCACCGGGAAGAACCCGCGCTCGGCCAGCGTGGCGTAAAGTGCCGGAGCTGCATGGCCCTTGGAGAGCACGAAGCGGTCGCGGTCCGGTTTTTTCGGCTCCTTGGGGTCGATGTTCATATCCACGAAGTAGAGGTAAGACAGCACCTCGGCGATGTCCAGACTGCCGCCCGGATGGCCGCACTTGGCGCTGTGAGTTCCCTCGATCACGCCCATGCGGATGTGACAGGCGTGCTTGGCAAGGGTAAGCTTTTCTGCATTTGTCATGATGGTCCTCCCGTATGAACCTCAGAAGTTGCAAGTATACAGCCGCGCAAGGCACAGCTCCCGCCGCCCCATTGCGCTATAATTCAAGTTTATATTATCTATTCTGCGCAAAAAGGTCAAGCTTCTTACAGCAAAATGTACGCAGGCGGTCAAAAACTGCTCCAAACGCTTTCTTTTTTGGTCAATTTGCAGCCTGTCCGGGGGCGGTCTTGACAAATCCTGCGGCACTCTGCTATAATTTTCACGATTTCCGGCAGGAAGCCGGGCCTGCGGGCCGAAGCCCGCCTTACGCTATTTTCAGCCGCCGCATTTTTGAAACAGACGCCATGAAGGGGTCTGCCGTTGGCTTGCAAGCCGACTGGCAGGCCTCTTTTTTGTTTTTCTGCGGCGCAGTCACAGGAGGAAACAGATGAAAACCAAAAACGCTTCTCCGGCCCGCAATGTCGTGCTGGCCGCGCTCTTTCTGGCGCTGGCCTTCGTGCTGCCCATGGTGACGGGCCATCTGCCGCAGGTAGGCAATATGCTCTGCCCGATGCATTTCCCCATCCTGCTCTGCGGCTTCGTGCTGGGCGGGCCGTGGGGTCTGGCTGTGGGCTTCGCGGCCCCGCTGCTCCGCTCGGTGCTCTTCGGGATGCCCCCGATGTTCCCCATCGCCATTTCGATGGCTTTTGAGCTGGCAACTTACGGCGCCGTGTCCGGCTGGCTCTACCGCCGGGTGAAGCACACCCTGCCCATGACCTACGCCACCCTCGCGGCAGCCATGGTGGCTGGCCGCCTTGTCTGGGGCGCTGTCCGCTTCGTGCTGGCGGGTCTGTCCGGCTCGGGCTTCCCGTTCTCGGCCTTCCTGTCCGGCGCGCTCTTCACCGCTGTGCCGGGCATCATCGCACAGCTGGTGCTCATCCCCCTCATCATCACCGCTCTGCAGAAAGCCAAGGTGCTGGAGTAACAGGTTCTCGCTGCCTTTATCGCAAGTCAAGAAATTGGTGCAGCATCCAAACAACATCTTTTCGATATGCAATTCAACGCTGTTGCTGTTGCATTAAAAAGTTGAATTGCTGTCATCAAGCCTCTCAGTCGAGCTTACGCTCGCCAGTTCCCCTGATAGGGGGAGCCTCTGGCAAAAAGAGAAAGTTTTTCTCTCTGTCAAAGCCTCTCCTCCGTAGGAGAGGTGGCATTGCGAAGCCATGACGGAGAGGTTTTTCGTTTGCTTTCTCCCTGACGTATTTCGGCGTTTCTTCCAAAAAAATCCTAAAAAGTTTATTTCAAACGCCGAAATTGCCCGCGATCTTCAATTAAATCTTGTAAAGTTGCAGGAATCATGTAAACTAGAATACAACATTGTGTCGCAACCGCAACGGGGAGATTGCGCTTTCCGGCAGGGCGGCAGGAAAAGGAGAGTTTCTATGAGAAACGCAAAGCAAAGCATCCGGCGCACCGTGGCCGGACTGCTGGCAGGCGCGATGCTTCTGGGCATGACACCGCTGGCCGCGTTTGCGGAGGGGTCTTCCTCCGCATCGGGCGACTGGCAGTTCAAAGCCTTCGGCACCTCCACTGCAGCAGGAGTCAACACCATCGCAGATGGCGCGGACATCAACGGCAAGGTCACCCTCAACTCCTGCACCATCAAAGATGATGGCACCATCGACAAGAAGGGCGGCAAGTTCGTCGCGGACTCCCCGGCAGACGGCCTGTCCTTCTACTACACCACCATCGACCCGACCACCCAGAACTTCTATCTGCAGGCCGATGTCACCATCGATTATGTGAACCCGGCTCCGGACGGTCAGGAGGGATTTGCCCTCATGGTGCGCGACAGCATCAGCGGCTCCGGCAGCTATTTCTCGAATCAAATTTCTGTCGTCGGCACCAAGCTCCCTCTGGACGGTGTTGAGATCAAAGACGCTGTGGGCGTCCGCAGCTACACCGGCATCATCTCCAACGAGACGGCTGCTTCCAACGACGTCAAGTCGAATCGTGCGGCGTTCAGCTCGCAGGCCATCAAGCAGGGCGACACCTACCGTGTGAGCCTTGCCAAGACCAGCAACAGCTACGTCGCCACCCAGTACGCCATCAACGCCGACGGCTCGACCGGCGACGTCGTCGGCTCTTCGACCTTGTACATCTCGGCGAAGGACAGCACCGCTTCCAGCGTCTCCAAGTACGCAGAGCTGGACGACCCCATGACCGTGCAGGAAGCCAACAAAGCTTATCTGGGCTTTGCGGCGGCGCGCGGCATGAACGTGACCTTCTCCAACATCACCTACACCACGAGCACGTGGAACGCTTCCGAGTGGACGCTCCAGCCTACCAGCTATGTTGCCCCCGTTTACCAGATCACCAGCCCTGCCACCTGCACCGGTGACAGCTATGAACTGGTGTTCAAGGCCAACGCCGACGGCAAAGCGACCGTCTCCGCAAACGGTGTGGTCGTGGACAAAAATGTGGACATCAAGGCAGGTGAGCCCTTCTCCAAGAGCTACGCCGTGACCGGCGATACCACCTTTAAGGTCAAGTTCACCCCGGACAAAAACTACGCCATCAGCGCGTACGAAAAGCTGAGCAGCTACGATTCCGCTGCTATCGAGAAGAAGGTTTCGCTCCGTACTCTGGGCGCGAACGGCATCATCGTCGTCACCCCGGACGGCAGCGCAGCTAACAATGGCACCCGTGCGGAAGACGCAGTTGACATTCAGACCGCGCTGAACTACGCCGCAGCAGGCCAGACCATCCAGCTGGAAAGCGGCACCTACCATCTGACCGGTGAGCTGAAAGTCGAGCGCGGCCGCGACGGCACCGCAGAAGCTCCCATCACCATGACGACTGCTGACGGCAAGTACGCAACGCTGGACTTCGGCGGCGTCGGCACTGGTTTCAGTGTCTGGGGCAATTACTGGAACATCAGCAAGATCAACATCACCAACACCGCAGACGGCGCGAAGGGTATGCAGCTGGCCGGCAGCTACTGCGTCCTCGAGCAGATGAATTTCTACAACAACGGCAACACCGGCCTGCAGGTCTCCGGCCTGTCCACTGATAACAAGGCTCTGTGGCCCAGCCACAACACCATCAAGAACTGCACCTCCATGAACAACGCAGACCGCGCGATGGAAGACGCCGACGGCTTTGCCGCCAAACTGACCACCGGCGAGGGCAACGTCTTCGACGGCTGCATCGCTGCTTACAACGCCGATGACGGCTGGGATCTCTTCGCAAAGGCTGCAACCGGTTCCATCGGCGCGGTCACCATCCAGAACTGCGTCGCCTACAAGAACGGTTATCTGATGCTGGCTGCAGAGCCGGTCAAGAAGCAGTCGCTCCAGTTCCCGACCGTCACCTGTGACGACGACGGCAACCTGAGCTTCAGCAATGTTGCTGTCACCATCGCGGCAGGCAACGGCAACGGCTTCAAGATGGGCGGCACCAATCTGCCCGGCAACCACAAGCTCCTCAACTCCATCTCCTACGACAACGCCGCCAAGGGCATCGACTCCAACTCCTGCCCGGACGTCAAGGTCTACAGCTCCACTTCCTACAACAACGAGGGCTATAACGTCGCGCTCTACACCGGCAACAAGTCCGCTGTGACCGACTATGCCGCCGACGGTGTCATCTCCTTCCGCAAGGGTACCGACGGCAAGGAGCAGCTGGCCCTCCAGAGCCAGAGCAGCACCGCTGTCTACGGCCCGAACAACTTCTACTGGGATTCCGAAACCCAGACCAGCCACAACAAATCCACCAACACCGTCACGGTGAAGGAGAGCTGGTTTGAGAGCCTCGACACCTCCGTTGCTCCGACCCGGAACGCAGACGGCAGCATCAATATGCACGGCCTGCTCCTGCTGACCGCTGAGGGTCTGGCCGCCACCGATGCAGGCGCACGCGGTTCCGCATGGGGTCAGCCCGAGGCGGCCAAGGCGACCATCTGGGTCGTCGGCGACTCCACCGTTTCCGCTTTCGACGACAGCTATTATCTGCCGCGTGAAGGCTACGGTGAGGAGATTGCGAACTACTTCAACGCAGATGTCTACAATCTGGCTGTCTCCGGTGCGTCCAGCAAGGACTTTACCGGCATGAGCAGCTACAATACCCTGATGAACGGTTCCGATACCGTTCCGGCTCTGGGCGACGCTTCCGGCGACAAGTTCCTCATCATCGGCTTCGGCCACAATGACGAGAAGACCGAGCCTGCCCGTTACACCAACCCCAACGGCGACTACAAAACCGAAGGCTCCTTTGCCAACAGCCTCTATGTCAACTACATCCAGCCTGCTCTGGAGCGCGGTGTCATCCCGGTCGTCTGCACGCCTATTGCGCGCCTGACGAACGAGAACACCAAGGCCAGCTACGACAGTGCTTCCGGCCACAAGACCCAGACCGTCACCATTGGCGACACCGTCTATGAGGGCGGCTATTACGCACAGGCCATCCGTGATATGTGCAGCGAGCTGCACCTCATCTGCGTGGATCTGACCGATGCCACCATCAACGAGAACATCACGATGGGCAAAAAGGCTCAGTACACCCACAGCTTTACCGGCGCAAAAGAAGGCAAAAAGGGCAATCTGGTTCCCACCGGTCTTGACTTGACCCACACCAACAGCTATGGTGCAAAGCTGAACGCATGGCTCATCGACCAGCTCACCATCGACACGCCGCTGGGCGCGTACAGCAAACACAAGGAAAAGCCCACCTACAAGCAGTTCTACGGCGATGCCGCAAACCCGGATTACGTTCCTTCCAGCTATGTCTCTCCCACCGAGAACAGCACGCTCTGGCCGGCCTTTACCGACGCCAACGGCACCGTCTGGAATGGTTCCGTCTTCGGCAATGTCGGCGGCAATGATAAAATCTCCGGCGGCGATTTCACCGCAACAGTTGACGGCCAGAACATCACCCTCGGCGTCACCAACAACCGCGGTAAGATCGCGTCCACGGTGGACGGCCTGATGATGTACTACGTCAAGCTGCCTGCAGGCACCAACTTCACTCTGACCGCAAAGGCCACCGTCAACTCACTGGCAAAAAACAATCAGGTCTCCTTCGGCCTGATGGCCCGTGATGAGATGTATGTTGATACCAGCATCTCCGACCCCATCGGCGATTATGTCGCCGTCGGCACCCGGAATCAGGGTGCGATCAACTGCTTCGGCCGCAAGAGCGGTGAGTTGTACGACGGCCCGGCTGCGACTGTCAAGTACGGTGCAGGCGACACCGTTGACCTGAAGCTCATCGGCACGGCAGACGGTTTCACTCTGATCTACGGCGACAACGAGACGGCTTCCACAGGCTTCGACTACGCACTGACCGCCATTGATTCCGATTACATCTATGTCGGCTTCTATGTGGCACGCAATGCAAATGTCACCTTCAGCGATATCCAGCTGACGACCAACGGCGTTTTCTCCGCTTCCGGCTCCGGCCTGAAAGCGGTATGGAACAAGGTCAAGGACCTTTTCCCGTTCTAAGCTTCGCCTGATTTTCGGGTTCTTCTTCTGATCCCTTACACACGCAAAAAAGACCAGCGTTGCGGATGCAATGCTGGTCTTTTTTCAGGGCTTTCGCTCTGCGTTATGAACATACACGAAGAAAGAAGGAAGGCAATTACTTCAGGAAGTCCGGCAGGGGCTTGCCCTGCTTGAGCCACTGATGATACTCGGCGGTCGCGGCGAACTCCACGTCGCCGGCGGAGTTCAGCGCAGTCTCCACAGAGTCCTGGATCACGCCGATGATGAAGCCGACACCGACCATCTGCATGGCCACATCGTTGGAGATGCCAAACAGGGAGCAGGCCATGGGGATGAGCAGTAGAGAGCCGCCGGCCACGCCGGAAGCGCCGCAGGCACCCAGAGCGGACATGGCGCTCAGGACGACGGCGGCAGGCAGGGTCACGGGGATGCCCAGCGTGTTGGCCGCAGCCAGCGTCATGATGGTGATGGTGATGGCCGCACCATCCATATTGATGGTAGCGCCCAGAGGGATGGAGACGGAATACATCTCCTTATCGAGGCCCAGCTTCTCGCACAGGGCCATGTTGACGGGGATGTTGGCCGCAGAGCTGCGGGTGAAGAAAGCGGTCAGGCCGGACTCCTTCAGGCAGCGGAACACCAGCGGATACGGGTTGCAGCGCAGATAGAGGAAGATGATAAAGGGCGAAACGATGAGCGCCATGAAGAGCATGGTGCCCACCAGCAGGACCAGCAGCTTGCCGTACTGGGTAAAGATGGCCAGACCGTTGCCGGCCACGTTGGTGTACACCAGACCCATGATGCCAAAGGGAGCCAGATTGATGATCCAGCGCACCACCTGCGACACAGCGTCGGCAGTGTCGGCGAGGAACTTCTTGGTGGTGTCAGAGCCGATGTTCTTCATGGCAAGGCCGAACATGCAGGCCCAGAACAGGATGCCGATGTAGTTGCCGCTCATCAGAGAGCTGACAGGGTTGGCGACGAAGTTGGTGAGCAGGGTGCTCAGCACCTCGCCCAGACCCTGCGGCACCACGTCCGACTGGGCAGCGTCTGCCAGCACGACCGTGACCGGGAACATAAAGCTGGTCGCCACTGCGATGGCCGCAGCCAGAAAGGTGGTGAGCATGTACAGCCAGATGACCGTGCCGAAGCGGCGGTCCAGCTTGGAGCTGCCCTGTGCCAGTGCGCTCGCCACGATGACGAACACCAGCACCGGAGCGATGCCCTTCAGTGCGCCGACGAACAGGCTGCCCAGCTCGCCGACCCAGCCTGCACCCGGCACCGCAAGCGCCAGCACCGCGCCGATGACCAGACCGACGACGATGCGAAGGATGAGGCTGACCTCATTGTACTTCTTCACAATGGCTTTTGCACCATTCATCATATAGAACACTCCTCTGTATTTGTGCGTCCTTGACGCACACTTTTCCTGTCTCTTACCCAAAGACAGCTGTTATTATAGCACACACGGAAGAAAAGTCAAAGGTTTTCAGTGAATTTTTCGGGCTGCTTCGGCAGATTTTTTCGTTTTCGCCCCTCCTACTCGCCGCCTTATGTGTGCGTTATAGAAATACACAACTAAAATATTTCACCGCTCAGGGCAGAAAAATCCCCCGGCAGAGTTTGTCTGCCGGGGGTAGTCATTCTTATTTATTTTTTCTGATTTTTCAGTCGTCCAGATAGGTCACTTTGCCGGGGACGAAGCCCTGGATGCCCATGCCGGGCGCATCCGAAACGGTGATATTCTTCTCGTCGAAGACCGCGCCGCCGAGGATGTGGTCCTCGCTGCAGAGCACCGGGCCGTCCAGGTCCACTTTGGTGATGATCTTCTTGGCGCAGGCCAGCTCCACGGCTGCGTTGACCGAGATCTTGGCTTCCAGCATACAGCCGATCATGCACTCCACGCCGTAGACCTCCGCCGCCGAGGCGATGCGGAGGGCGTTGGTGATGCCGCCGCACTTCATCAGCTTGATGTTCACAAAGTCGGCTGCGCCGGTCTGCATGATGCGCAGGGCATCCGCCGGGCTGAACACGCTCTCATCGGCCAATACCGGCACGCTGGCGTGGCGGGTGACGTACTGCATCCCCTCGAGGTCAGCCGCAGGCACAGGCTGCTCGACGAACTCGATGTCCAGGCCCTTCTCCTGCATCTGGTCGAGGATGCGGACAGCCTGCTTTGCATTCCACGCCTGATTGGCGTCGATGCGGAGCTTGACGTCCTTGCCCACGGCCTCGCGGACGGCGGCCAGACGGGCCACGTCCAGCTCCGGGTCGATGCCCACCTTGACCTTCAGGCAGTCATAACCGCGCTGGATGGCGGTGCGGGCGTCCCGGGCCATCTCCTCGGGCGGGTTGACGCTGATGGTGATGTCCGTCACGATATTGCTGCGCGCGCCGCCCAGCATCCGGTAGACCGGGGCGCTGTACTTCTGGCCCAGCAGGTCCCACAGAGCCATATCCACGGCAGCCTTGGCGCTGGTGTTGTGGACGAGGGCCTTCTGCACGGCGGAGGTCAGATCCTCGAACTCGTCGAGGCCGCGGCCCAGGATGGCCGGGGCGATGTGGTCGCGGATGGCGCCGATGATGGCACCGGTGGTGTCGCCGGTGATGACGCCGGTGGGAGGTGCCTCACCATAGCCCACCGCGCCGGTGTCGGTGTGCAGCTCAACGATGACGTCCTCCACGCTGCTCACGGTGCGCAGCGCTGTCTTGAAGGGGACGCGGAGCGGGGTCGAGATACGGCCCAGCTTTACCTGTGTGATCTTCATGCCAGTCCCTCCTTATTCTTCCTGCATGTGTACGGTGGCCGACAGCTTCTGGTAGGCGACGCGGGGCGTGCCGTCTTCCACATGGATGATGCCGCAGCGGGCAAAACCGTCCTTCTCGAGAAGATGCTGCATGATCTTGTTGTCGGCGTGGGTGTCGGCCCGCAGGCTCTCGCAGTGCTCGAGGCACCATGCGATGACCTCAGACGCCACGCCCCTGCGGCCGCCCGCCGAGGCCAGCCGGTGGATGGTGCCGTAAGGCACCTCATCGTTGAGCCACTGGCCGTCTTCGATCTTCGCGTAGGCGGGGTCCGGCCCGAGGATGAAGGCAAACACCGCCTCGAGACGGCCTTTCACCGTATAGACGAACAGCCGGTTGGAGTCGATGTCTTCTTCCAGCATCTTCTGCGGCGGATAGCTGTCGCCCCACTGGGTCGGGTTGCCCGAATCCGCCATTGCTTTCCGGGCATGGGCATAGATCTCTAAAATTTGCTCCAGATCAGAGCGCCGTGCTCCACGAAACATTCCATTCCCACCTTCTCTTTCTATGCGCCGCAGCGCACTCCCGCATTTTTTCAGGTCCGGCTTTTATTGTAACACACTCTGCATCGTTTTTCCATCTTAAGACATCAAAAGACGTCCCGCTGACACGGGACGTCTTTTTTCGCGGTGTGCTCAAAGGTCAGGCCGGTGTGCGGGTGCGGGCCGCGCGGCTCTGGCGGTACTCACGGGGGCTCTGGCCGTACCGCTCGTGGAACAGGCGGTAGAAATAGCTGGTGTTCTCGTAGCCGACGTAGGTGATGATCTGCTGGATGTTCCAGTCGCTGCGGCGCAGCAGGCGGGCGGCAGTCTCCATCCGGTGCTTCTGGAGCAATTCCTTGTAAGTACGGCCTGTCTGCGCCCGGACGCACTCGCTGACATAGGCCAGAGAGACGCCGTAGCTGCGGGCCACATTGGAGAGGCTGGCCTCACGGTAATTCTTGGTGATCTCATCCAAAGCCGCCTGCACCAGCTCTTCGCGGCTGACGGCCGCGCCGTAGGCTTCCAGCGGGAATTTCTTGATGCTCATAGGTATCCTCCGTTGCGGCGCAGCCGGGGACATGGGGGATGTCGGAGCCGGGCCGCGCTCAGGTCTCATAAGCGTCCCTCTGTTGGGAGGCTTCTGCCTATAATACGGCGCAGCCGGGCCGGAAATTGCATAAGACAAGAAAAAACTCCAAAATTTTTCAGACGGGGTTTCGACAAAGCAAAAGCTGCCACCCACGTGGGGCAGCAGCTTTTCAGGAAAAGAAGAAGAGGAAAACAGAACTCAGAACATCTTCTCGTGGTGATACCGGCCCGTGCGCAGGAACTCCACCCACTCGGCGATGTTCACGGCGTGGTCGCCGATGCGCTCGAGATACTTGATGACCATCAGCACATCCAGCGCGGCGTCCACCTTGCCGGGGTCGGCGGCGATCTCCGCCGCCAGCATCCGCTTGATGGTGTTGAAGTCGTAGTCCACGGCGTCGTCGGCGTCGATGACGGCTTTTGCCGCCGCCTCATCTTCCGCCGCAAAGGCGCTCATGGCGTCCTGCAGCATCTTGTGGGCTTTGCGGCCCATCTCAATGCTCCTGCTCACGGCGGGGTCGCCCGCCTTGCGGACGCCGGCCAGATGGGGGACGATCTCCGCGATGTCGGCGGCGTGGTCCCCGATGCGCTCCACGTCTGTCACCACCTTCATGGCAGCAGAGATAAAGCGCAGATCACCTGCCACCGGCTGCTGACGCAGCAGCAGGGTCATGCAGCGGTGCTCGATGTCCCGCTCCATCCGGTTGACCTCGGTGTCGCCCTTGATGATGCCCTTTGCCGCCTCGGCGTCCGCCGTGCAGAGGGCTTCCAGCGCATCCTCCACCGCGTCGGCAGAGAGCTGGCCCATCCTGGCCAGCGATCCCTTCAGGGCCGCGAGGTCGGCCTCGTACTGTGTGCGTGTGCTCATATCGCAAACCCTCCTTTTTAACCGAAGCGGCCCGAGATGTAGTCCTCGGTGCGCTTATCCTTCGGGGTGCTGAAAATCTCGCCCGTGGGGCCGCACTCCACCAGCTCACCCAGCAGGAAGAAGGCCGTGCGGTCGCTGATACGGGCCGCCTGCTGCATGTTATGGGTGACGATGACCACGGTGTAGTTCTTTTTCAGCTCGCTCATCAGCTCTTCCACCTTCATGGTGGAGCCGGGGTCGAGGGCGCTGGTGGGCTCGTCCATCAGCAGGACTTCGGGCTTGACAGCCAGAGCCCGGGCGATGCACAGGCGCTGCTGCTGGCCGCCGGAGAGGCCCAGCGCGCTCTTTTTCAGGCGGTCTTTCACCTCGTCCCAGAGGGCAGCGCCCCGCAGGGAGCTTTCCACCAGCTCATCCAGCTCCGCCTTATTGCGGACGCCGTGGAGCTTGGGGCCGTAAGTAATATTGTCGTAGATGCTCATGGGGAAGGGGTTCGCCTTCTGGAAGACCATGCCCACGCGGCGGCGCAGGTCGGTCAGCTGCATCTCCTTTGAGAAAATATCCTCGCCCCGGAGCCGGACGTCGCCCTCGATGCGGACGTTCGGCACAAGGTCGTTCATCCGGTTCAGGGTCTTGAGGAAGGTGGATTTGCCGCAGCCCGAGGGGCCGATGAGGGCAGTGATCTCCCGTTCGCCCACGTCCAGCGAGATGCCCTTGAGGGCCTTGAAGTCGCCGTACCAGAGGTTCAGATCTTTTGCCGAGATGACCGGCATATTGTTATCCATAAAATACCCCTTACTGTTTCTGTTTGAGCTTTGTTTTTGCCAGACGGGCTGCAAGGTCGATGAGAAGCACCAGGACCAGCAGCACTGCGCCGATGCCCCAGGCGGAGGCGAAGTCGCCGTCCTCGAAGGCCCGCAGATAGAGCAGGACGGAGAGGGTCGCGCCGTTGGATGTGTAAGCCTTGGCGATGCTGCCCGCAATGACTTCCGCCGCGCCGGCGGTGAAGAGCAGGGCCGCGCTCTCACCCACGATACGGCCCACGGCCAGGATGCAGCCGGTGACGATGCCGTCGATGCTGCAGGGCAGCACGATGGTGCGGATGATGTGCCACTTGCCCGCGCCGAGGCCCAGAGCGCCCTCCCGGTAGCCCTGCGGCACCGTTTTGAGGGACTCCTGCGTGGTACGGATGATGGTGGGCAGGTTCATGACCACCAGCGTCAGGCTGCCGGAGAGCAGGCAGGTCTTGAAGCCCATGGTCTGGGCGAAGACCAGCATGCCCACGAGGCCGTAGATGATGCTGGGGATGCCCGCCAGCGTCTCATTCGTGAACTCGATGACCTCAATGAGCTTCCGGTTGGAGGCGTATTCCGTGAGGTAAACTGCTGCGCCCACGCCCAGCGGAAGGACGATGAGCAGGGTGAGCAGGATGACATATAACGTGTTGAGGATAGCGGGCAGGATGCCGTCGGTGCCTTTGAGGACGCTGGCGGTGGTGGAAAGGAATTCCCAGCTGATGTTGGGGATGCCCCGCACCAGTACCAGCCCGATGACGCCCACCGTGAGGGCGATGACCAGCACTGCCGCCGCCCAGACCAGCGCGGTCATGATGACGTTCCATGTGCGGCGGGAGGGGGAGAAATCACGTTTCATCCTTGTTTCCTCCCTTCAGCACAGCGTTGAGCAGCACATTGATGACCATGATGAAGATGAAGAGCACCAGCGCGATGCTGAACAGCGCCTGCTTCTGCAGGCCGCTGGCGTAGCTCATCTCCTTGGCGATGGCCGTGGTCAGGAAGGTGACGCTGCGGAAGAGGCTGTCCGGCATATTGGGGCTGTTGCCGGCCACCATCATGACGGCCATTGCCTCGCCGATGGCGCGGCCGATGCCCAGAACGATACCGGCTGCGATGCCGCTCTTGGCCGCCGGGATGCTGATCTTGAACCACGTTTCCGTATCGGTCGCGCCCAGTGCCAGACTGCCCTGCTCATACTCGGGCGGCACGGCGTTAAGGGCCGTCACCGACACCGACACGATGCTGGGCAGTATCATGATGGACAGCACCACGATGGCCGACAGCAGGCAGGCGCCCGACGCCTTGCCGAAGACTTTCGCCACCGCAGGCACCAGCACCTGCATGCCCAGCAGGCCGAACACCACGCTGGGGATGCCGCTCAGCAGCTCCACCGCCGTGACGACCATATTGCGCACGCCGGGAGCTGCCGCTTTCGAGAGGAAGACTGCCGTCAGCAGGCCCACCGGCACGCCGATGAGGGACGCGCCCAGGGTGCCGTAAATACTCGAAAGCACGAAGGGCAGGATGCCGTACTTCGGCTCAGACGCCGTGGAGGCCCACTCGGTGCCGAAGAGGAACTTCAGCGGGCCGATCTTTCCGATAGCGGGCAGGCCCGACAGGAACATATAGATGGTAATGACAGCCACGCAGCCCACGGCGAGGATGCCGCAGAGGAAGAAGATGGCGTTCATGACAGCTTCCAGCCATTGGGCCGGGGTGCGGGGCAGCTCGAATCTTTTCATAAAAACACCTGAGGGATCCCCTCACAAAGTTACTCGTTCACCGGCACAGCGCCTGCGGTGCGGATGAGGTCGGCAGCGTCGGTGCCGGTAGCAAAGTCGAAGAACGCCTGAGCCTGAGCGGAGAGGGTGACGGAGTCGTTGGTGACGAACACGAAGGGACGCTGCACCTCATAGCTGCCGTCCTTGACGGTCTCCTCGCTGCACTCCACGCCGCCGACGGTCACAGCCTTGACGGTGTCGCCGATGGCAGACAGAGAAGCGTAGCCGATGGCCAGAGGATTGGCCTCCACAGCGCTGATGACAGCGCCGGTAGCCGTCAGCTCCTGCGCGTACTTGCAGGAATCCTTGACGTCCACGATGCTCTCGAAGCCATCGCGGGTGCCGGAGCCAGCCTCGCGGCCCACCAGAACGATCTCGCCGTCGTCGCCGCCGACCTCGGACCAGTTGGTGATCTCGCCGGTGAACATCTGCTTGAGCTGGTCAACGGTCAGGTCCTCGACCTTGCTGTCCTTGTTGACGATGATGGCGATGCCGTCCAGAGCTACGATGGTGCCGGTGACGCCGGTCTCGTCAGCCTTCAGGGCGCGGGAAGAAAGGCCGATGTCCAGAGTCTTATCGGTAGCGCCGGTGATGCCTGCGCCGGAACCGGTGGGGTCATAGCTGATGGTGACATCCGGCTCGAGCTCAGCGAAGCCCTCGGTCAGGGCGGCGATGACGTTCTTCATAGAGGTGGAACCGCCGGTGGCGACATTGCCGGACAGCGCAGCCGTAGAAGAAGCGGAAGCTGCGGTGCTGGATGCGGCGGCAGAAGAGGCAGCAGCGGAAGAAGCTGCACCGCCGCAGGCGGTCAGGGCAGCAGCAGCGGCAGCAGCGCCGCAGACGGACAGGAACGAACGACGAGTGATCTTTTTCATAATAATATCTCCTTCAATTGGGCCGGCCCTTTTGTTCTGGCCGGGCTGTTTTCCTTTTCCTCATTGTATCTCTCTTGGGACGCCTTTATTGTAGCGCACCGCCCATCCGGCTGCGACCATGGCGGCGCAAAATGCAGGTAAAGCTTTGTGCAGTGTTTTTGCGCCGCTGTCATCCTCTGGTAAAGTCGGTGTGGAAAACAGGACACTCGATTTTACATTTCCGGTCAAACTGTCAAAAATCCGCACGTTCGTTTGTGCATCCCGCCCGCTGATGGGTGCAAAAAAGGCTGCTTCACAGAACGTAAAGCAGCCTTTCAGAGCCTATGATCGAATCAGAATTTCTCTTCCGTGCCGTCCGGGCGGTAGAGCTGGACATATCTGCGCCACTTGTCCGCGCCCATCACCCGGCTGTAGCAGTCGGCCAGCTCTTTGTTGGCCGTCTCCGCATCCAGTGCCTCCCCCTCGGCAGGCAGGACCAGCACCCGGAACCATGCGTCGAAAAGACGCTCCGTCCAGCCGGTGTCAACGGCCCCGCAGCGGGCATAAAAGCCCAGACGCCGGACGGCCATGGCCTCGTCGTCGGCCTTCTCGGGACACTCGGCCTCGATGAGGATGGCCTTTGCGCCCTCCTCGTGGGCGGGCAGAGCGGCCAGCAGACGTGCGCCAATGCCGGTGCTGCGGTAGGCGGGCAGGACGGAGAAATAGTCCAGCTGGCTCACTTCACAGCCCATAGGCCGCACCATCAGCAGATAGGACACCAGCGTCTCCCCCTCGAACACGCCCCATGTGTGGGCCATGTCGGCGGCTTCGCTGTTGAGAATCATGCTCAGGGGTTTCAGCTCGCTGGGCGGGAAATCGCGGTGCATCTCGTCCAGATACACCCGCGTCAGCTCGTCGGCGGCGAGTTTCTTCCACGTAAAGGTCTGGGGCTTCATATCAAAACTCCTTTCCGAAAAAAATACCGCCGGGCCGGGCGCGGCGGCCCGTTCCCGGCGATGTTCGAGAAGCTGTTTGCGTAAGAAAACAGCTTCTTCGTTACAGCTGCTTGCGCAGGGCATCGTACACAGCCTGCACATCGCCCTTGATGACCACCTGGCAGGCGTTCTTGGCCGGGCGGATGACGCCCTCTGCGCCTGCGGCCTTGGCAGCGGCCTCGTCCACGGAGGCGTAGCTGTGTACCTCAAAGCGGAGGCGGGTGGCGCAGTAGTCCACCTTGACGATATTGTCCTTGCCGCCGAGGGCTTTCAGGATGCCGGAGGCCAGTGCCTCGCTCTCGGCAGAGCTCATGCTGGGCGTCTCGGCCCCGCCGTTCTTATGGTTGTGATAATACTTGCGTCCAAAGTAGAAGCAGGCCATGGCCACCATGGCGAGAACGATCTTGAACGGCAGCGTGATGGGAAGGAATGTGACGATGAGCGCGATGACGATAGCAGCGATCCAGCTGTAAATATCCATTCCTAAAAACATACGATAATTCCTCCTTTGGGGAACGATGCGGCGGGCGCTTCCGGCAGGAAGCCGCCCGGACCCAGTCCGGGTACAACACCATATTAACATACTGCCGGGAAAAAAGAAAGCCCTTTCGGGTATCTTTCGGCCCGAGAGCTTGCATCCCGAGCCGGAATCGGGTACTATAAAGACAGTATATCCCCAATACACGGAAGGAGCATCCTTATGGAATGGACTGATATTCGCCTGACCGTATCCAAAACCGACGCCGAGGCCGCCGAGGCCGCCGAGGCCGTGGCCACCATGATCGCGGAGGGCGGCATTTATATCGAAGACTACAGCGACATCGAGGAACAGGTGGAGCAGATCGCCCACGTGGACCTCATCGAGCAGGAGCTGCTGGACAAGCCCCGGGACACCGTCATCATCCACATGTACCTCGAGCCGGGCGCTTCGCCGGTGGAGACGCTGGCCCTCATCGCGGCCCGGATGGAGGCCGCAGGCATCCCCTACACCTCCGAGACCGAGGGGGTGGAGCAGGAGGACTGGCAGAACGGCTGGCGCAAGTACTACCACCCGATGGATGTGGGCCAGCGCCTCGCCATCGTGCCGTCCTGGCAGGCCTACGACACCGACCGCGTCAAGCTCATCCTCGACCCGGGCCTTGCTTTCGGCACCGGCGGCCATGAGACCACCAACCTCTGCCTCGAGGTGCTGGACGAGCGGGTCAAGGGCGGCGAGCGGGTACTGGACATCGGCACCGGCAGCGGCATCCTCGCCATCGCGGCCCTCAAGCTGGGCGCAGCCGTGGCTGAGGGCGTGGACATCGACCCCGTGGCCGTCCGCACCGCCGGCGAGAACGCCGCCCTCAACGGCGTAGCCGACAAGCTGACCGTCCTCGTGGGCGATCTGTCCGACAAGGCCAGCGGCAAGTACGACATCATCACGGCCAACATCGTGGCCAACGCCATCATGTCCCTGGCCCCCGCCGTCCCCGGCCTGATGGCCGACGACGCCGTCTTCATCGCCAGCGGCATCATCGACAGCCGGAAGGATGAGGTCATCGCCGCGCTGGAAGCCGCCGGCCTCGCCGCGCTGGAAGTGAAGGAGAAGCGCGGCTGGGAGTGCATCGTCTGCAAGAAGGCGTAAAATTTTTAACAGGCTTGCCCTCTCAGGCCGCTTCGCGTCCAGCTCTCCCAAAGGGAGAGCCAAAGACGTAACGGGCAGGCAAAAGCCTCTCCCTTTGGGAGAGGTGGCATTGCGTGAGCAATGACGAAGAGGGCAAGGCCGCTCAAGGAGGAACCATGCCGCACCGTTATTTTACCACTGAAATTTCCGACGGCACCGCCGTGCTGCGGGGGGCCGACGCCCACCATCTCTCCCGCGTGATGCGGGGCAGACTGGGGGACACCGTCATCCTCTGCGACGGCAGCGCCGTCGAGTATACTGCCACCATCACCGGCTTCGGCGACGAGACGGTGGAGTTCAGCGTGGAGCCGGGCTGCCCCAGCGCCGCAGAACCCACCGTGGACGTCACCCTGCTGGTGGGCTACCCCAAGCAGGACAAGCTGGAGCAGGTCATCCGCCACGGCGTCGAGCTGGGCTGTGACCACTTCATCCCGTTTTTCAGCCGCTACTGCGTGGCCGCGCCCAAAAAGGAAGAGCAGAAAAACGAGCGCTACAACCGCATCGCCTTTGAAGCCGCCAAGCAGTGCGGCCGGGGCATCCTGCCGGATGTGGCCCTTCCGCTGCCCAACTTCGGGGCCGTCTGCCGCAGCCTCGACCAGTATGACCTCGTGCTCTTCTGCTACGAGTGCGGCGGCGCACCCCTGCGCCGGCTGCTGGCTGAGGCCAAACCCGCCGATGGCGAAAAGCTGAAGATCGCCATCATCACCGGCGCAGAGGGCGGCTTCGCCGCCGAGGAAGCTGAGATGGCCGCCAAAGCCGGCGCAAAGACCGTCGGCCTCGGCCCCCGCATCCTCCGCTGTGAGACGGCCCCGCTGGCCGTCGTCTCTGCCGTCATGACCCTGACGGGGAATCTTGAATAAGTTCTGACAGCAAAACGGCGTCCCGCCGAGGTGGGACGCCGTTTTGCTGTATTCAGTTCTGATACACTTCACGCCGATGGCCTACTGTCAGAGCCAGGATCACCAGCTCTTCATCCTCAATGAGGCAGAGCAGACGGTAATCTCCAATGCGATACCTCCACTGTCCGCTCCGGTTGGCCGTCAGGCCCTTGCCGTGGGCGTGTGGGTCAGCGCAGTCCACGAGGTTTTTGTCTATCCACGCTTTCAGCATCCGCTGGGTATAGCGGTCTAATTTTCGAAATTCCTTTTCAAATCGCGGCGTCGTTTCCACCCGGTATTTCATAAGTCGAGTTCCTTCCAGAACTCGCCCACCGGGCGGCTCTTCTTTCCGCTGCGCTGATACTCGCCGTAGGCTTCCTCTGCGGCGGTAATGTCATACTCCTCTTCGATTTTGTCGAACAGCGCCCGCTTGAATGCTTCGCCCATCGACATGGAATGGAGCTTTGCATAGCTGTCGGCCAGCTGCCGTTCTTCTTCCGATAACCGAATCGAGAATGCCATACCATCATCTCCTTTTCATAGTACATTGTACTATATCAACTTCAAACTGTCAATGGCACGGTTTATTTCGCATCTGCATCCCGCAGGGCCTTTTTGATGGTCAACAGGTTCTGCGGGCTCATGGAGAAGCTGCGCAGGCCGAGGCGGAGATACTGGGTCGCGTTGACGGCATTGCCGACGGCGAGGCCGCAGATGGTGACGGGGATGTCCGCTTTCCTGGCGGCATCCACCACCATGGCGATGAGCTTTTTCATGGCCGGGCTGGCGGGACGGTAGTAGTGCTCGGCAATGGCCAGTTCCCGGCTCACCGCGTGGGTGTACTGGGTCAGATCGTTGGTGCCGATGACGAAGAAGCGGCAGCCGTGAGCCGTGAAGTCCTCTGCCGTCAGGCAGGCGGCGGGTACGCTGAGCATGACGCCGAAGGGGACATCCGGCTCGAACTCCACGCCCCGCTCGGTGAGCTTGCGGCGGCAGTAGTCCACCACCTGCATGGCGGAATCCCAGTCCTCGATGTCCGTCACCATGGGGAACATGACCCGCAGCGGGCCTTTTGCGGCGGCACGCATGAGGGCGCAGATCTGTACTGCCATCTGGGGCAGATTGCGCAGGCTGCTGCGGATGCCCCGCAGGCCCAGCTTGGAGGACTGGACGCCCTGATAGGCGTCGGCCATGGTGCGGTCGGCACCGAAGTCGAAGGTGCGCACCGTCACCGTCCTGCCCCTGGCGACGGCGAGGCAGGAGGTGTAGAACAGATACTGCTCCTGCTCGTCCATGGCGTGGCCGGGCATCATCATGTAGCTGCTGCGCAGCAGGCCCACGCCGGACGCGCCGGACTCCATCGCGGTCCCCACGTCCTCGGGGCCGAAGCAGTTGGCCAGAAGCTCGAACTCCTCGCCGTCCCGGGTGCGGTTGGGCAGCTCGAGCTGGGCGTTCAGCTCCTCGTTCTGGCGCTGCATCTCGCAGATGCAGGTGATGGCGCTCTGCCGGGCGGCGACATCCGGGTCAAGGATGCACTCACCCTCGGTGGCGTTCAGGATGACCTCGCGGCCGTCGCAGTCTTTCAAGAACTCTTCACCCACCTGGGTGATGCCCGGGATGTTCAGCGAGCGGGCGATGATGGCCGCATGGCTCTGGCCGCTGCCCTCGGCGGTGATGAGGCCGAGGATGCGGCCCGCCGGGACGCTGAACAGATCGGTGGGCATGAGCAGGTCAGACGCAAGGATGACCGGGTGGTCGAGGGCCAGCCAGCTGCGGAGCCGGTGGCAGAGGATGTTGGTGACGCGCTGGGTCACGTCGAGGATGTCCACGCTCCGCAGCTGCATGTAGGCGTTGTCCTTCATGGCGGCCAGCTGGGCGGCGTAGCGGCGGCCCACACGGTCCATCGCCTCGGCGGCACCGACGCCGGCTTTTATCTGGAAAGCCACCTCATTCATGAAGCCCTCGTCTTCCAGCATCATGCTCTGGAACAGGAAGATGGCCTGCTCCGAGGGGGCGGCGCGGCCGGCCATCTCGTCCAGCTCCTGCTGAGCGACCTTGATGGCGTCTTCCAGCGCCTGCTTTTCCTGTTCGGGGTGGAAAGGCCCCTCGTCGAACACCAGCGGCGGGCGGTCCAGCCGGCTGACCTGGCCCAGCACGAGGCCGGGCGATGCGGTAAAGCCCTTATATACCTTCATGTTTCCATCTCCTCCGGCGGCACTCTGCCGGTCAGCGCCCGGCAGACCAGTGCCTGCAAAAAGGTGTTGGGCAGCAGAGCGGCCCGCGCGGCCTGCGCCGGGCCTGCTTCACCCTCGAACAGCGGCTCGAAGCTCCTGAGGCGCTCGAAGTCGCATTTTGCAAGGAAGGCTTCTCCCAAAGTACGGGTGGTGTAGTAGGGGGCGGGGTCTACGCCCACGTCCTCGGCCGCGGCTTCCAGCGGGGCAAGCTCTGCATCCGAGAGTTTTGCCAGCAGGAGAGCAGCGTCTGCCGTCAGGGTGGAGGGGTGCTTTTCCCGCACGTCCTTCTGGACGGCCTCGAAGGCCGCATGGAATGCGGCGGCATCCGCGCTGCTCTCAGCCCCGCTGTCCACAGCGTAGGCGCAGCCCCGCAGCCGCCCGAAGGCCCGCAATGTATCGTGGTAGCCCAGCTCGATGTTCCGCCGGGCGGTGGCGGGCTCGAAGTGGAGGATGTCGCCCAGCTCCCAGTAGCTTCGGATGAGGGTGGTGGGCAGGCCGGTACGGTTGGGGCGGGTGATGCCCACCCCCTCCAGGTCCACACAGACCAGCTCTTCTGCGCCCATCTTCTGGGCCAGCGCGGTGGGCATATTGTCCCGGTAGCCGCCATCGAGGTAAGACACCCCGTCGATGGTGTGGGCCCGCAGGGCGGGGAAGCAGGCTGCAGAGGCCAGCAGGTAGTCTTTCACCTTCCCCTCGGGGATGTCTTCCAGCGGAAGCTCCCGGGCCTTGAGGGTCTTCTGCTCCACGGTCACAAGGCCCAGCCGGATGGGGCTTTTGCGGAGTTTCTCTTCGTCCAGCACCCGCTCGACGATCGCTTCCAGCGGCGTGACGTCCATGCCGCCCTGCGTCACAGCGTCTTTGAGGAATGCGTGCAGCTCGGGAAGCGGCGCATCCTCGGCGGGCAGCTCCATCACATCCTGGCTGCGGATGGTCAGCCACATGTCCCGGGCCGTCTCGTAGAGGTCGAGGGCGAACATGGCGCCGTTCAGGCTGCCGACGCTGGTACCCGTAATGATCCGGGGCCGCCAGCCCAGCTCGGTCAGCGCCCGCCAGACGCCCACCTGATAGCTGCCGCGGGCGCCCCCGCCCGCCAGCACCAGCGCCTTTACGGGGGTGTTGTTCTGCACCATGTTTTCTGCCTCCTTTGATGTGTTCCGGTTTTGCCTAGATTATAGCATATTTCCCGGGAGATTTCTCTCTGTTTTTGTAACAAAAAATGTGCTATAATAAATTTACCTTGCCAGAACGATTCAGGAGGACGACAGATGCACCGCAAGCAATGGATTTTCGACATGGACGGCACCCTCACCGACAGCATGACCGTGGTGTGGCAGGGCGCACCGCTGGAGCTGCTCCGCCGCTATGGCCGCACCGCAAGACCCGGCATCCACGATGTTCTTCTGAACATGGGGATGGTGGAGGGCGCGGAGTATCTCATCCGCACCTACGATCTGCCCCTGACCCTCCGGGACTACGAGCCTGCCATGCGGCAGGTCATCCGGGACCTGTACAAAAAAGTTGAGCTGAAGCCCGGCGTCCGGGAGATGCTGGCCCGGCTGAAAGCCGAGGGCGTGCGGATGTGCATCTGCTCCAACACCTGGGCAGAGCAGTGCGAAGAGGTGCTCACCCGGCTGAGCGTCGCAGACTATTTCGAGTTCTTCTGCACCGCGCAGGGCGCGAAGAGCAAAGCCCGCCCCGAGGTGTTCCACGAAGTCCTCGAGCGGCTGGGCGGCAGCGAACCCGCCGACGCCGTCGTCTGCGAGGACGCTGTCTACGCCACCCGCACGGCCAGGCAGTGCGGCTTCTACCTCATCGACATCGAGGACGAGACCAGCGCTGCCGATAAGCCCGAATTGCAGCGCCTTGCCGACCAGTACATAACGGATTGGACGCAGCTGGACTGGACAAAATTATAAAGCAATGGGGAGACCCTTCCGGGCCTCCCCATTGCTTTATCGGAACTGCTTTTCCAGATAATCTTTCAGCGCCGTGCGGGCTGCAGGCTCCCGCCCGCGGGGGACAGGGACCCGTGCGCCGCTCTGCATCCAGAACTCACCCGCCGCCAGCTGGGACACCGCCGCCAGATTGACCACATAAGAGCGGTGGAGCTGGACGAAGCGCTCATCCGTTAAAAGCGGCTGGGCCACCTGCGCGAACGGCACCCGGACGGACAGGGACGGCACATCCTCGCCGCTGGCGAGATGGAAATGCACCACATGGTGGGTACACTCAAGGTATTCGATGTCCGCGAAGGGCAGCACCCGCAGACCCGACGCCGTGGCTACCGGGATGGCCGGGCCGTACTCCGGCTCGGCGGCCCGGGCCAGCAGAGCGTCCAGCTGTTCCGGCGGGACAGGCAGCAATAAATACTGCATGGCGTCCACCCGGTAGGCGCTGTAGGCGTGGGCGGGCGTGTGGGCCAGAAAAGCCAGCGGGCTGCGCCGCCCCCGGCTGCGGAGAACCGCCGCTGCCCGCAGCGATGCGGCGGCTGCCGTGGACGGCAGCTCGATGAGATACAGCTCGTACCGCTCCCCGGCGTCGTCCCGGGCCAGCAGGGCCTCCGGGCTGTCCAGCTGCTCGATGATGCAGGCGTCGTCCCGCCGGGCATAATAGTCGAGACACTGCCGCTCCACCCGGCTGCGGAGGACGCTGTCCGGGCTGCACACCGCGATATGAAATATCATTCCGAAGCCCCCTTTCGGGCCTGCCGCCGGCGCTTGCTTTTTCGGCCCGGCGGGAGTATCATTGCTCTAATAAGCCGTTTTCATAAGCATTGCGCACCGTCTGAACGGCCTTTTTCTCGCATACTGCGTTGTTTTCCCTTGCAATCCACCAAGGATTGCTGCGGAAAATCGCCTTGTCTGCGAGCAAAAATTCTCGTCATTCGGCGCACCCCGCTCACGAAAACAGCTTCTGAAAAACAGAAGGAGAAACTGCTATGGAAATGCCTCTCGTCAGCATCATCGTCCCTGTGTACAATGCCCAGAGCCACCTGAGCCGCTGCCTCGAAAGCATCTGCGGGCAGGAGTACAGGAACCTCGAGCTCATCGTCATCAACGACGGCTCCAAAGACAAGAGCCTGCCCGTCTGCGAGGAGTTCCGCAAAAAGGACAGCCGCATCCTGCTGGTGGACAAGGCAAACTCCGGCGTGTCCGACACCCGGAACCTCGGCCTGAAGCTTGTCGGCGGCAAGTACGTCCAGTTCGTGGACAGCGATGACTACATCGCCCCGGACTACACCGCCCGGCTGGTGGAGGCGGCAGAGAAGACCGGTGCCGACCTCGTCATCTCGCCCTACACCATGGTCATCCCCGCCGGGGCGTCGAAGCCGGAACAGGTGCTGGAAAAGCTCCAGGACGACCTCGGCGTCATGCACGTTGCGCGCCCGCCGGAGAACCGGGAATACGGTTTCCTGCCCGAGGGCGTCTACGACAAGGACACCTTCGCCCGCCGCCTGATGGATAAGCCTGCCTCTTACTTTTACAGCGTGCTCTGGAACAAGCTCTACCGCCGCGACATCCTCACCCGGCACGACATCCGCTTTACCAGCGAGATGCGCTGGGCCGAAGACCTCGTGTTCAACATGCAGTATATCCAGTACGCCGAGGTCTTTGCGTCCATCCCGCAGCCCGGCTACTACTACGTCCAGAACCCTCAGAGCATCTGCCACACCCAGATAAAGCCCGCCACTCTGGTGCAGAATAAGATCCAGGTGTTCCACTACTACAAGGACCTCTACACCCGGCTTGGGATGTATGAGCAGGTGCGGCCCCAGCTCTACAAATTCCTCATCGACATCGCCGAGAGCACTTACCCCTCCGGCCCCTTCAAGAAGGTCATCGATGAGGCGAAAGCCTACTGGAAAGAGCACAAGGCAGAGATCTCATCCTAAAGAAAAGCGGGAGGCCCCTGCGGGGCCTCCCGCTTTTTTATTTACGCTCCGATGGCGGCACACTTCTTAGCCAGCCAGTCGCGCTCGTCCTCGGTCAGGCGGGGAGCCAGCTTCTCGAAGACCTCGCGGTGGTAGGCGTTCAGCCAATCCAGCTCGTCGCGGCTCAGAACGCCCGGGACGATGGGGGAGGTGGCGATCGGCACGAACATGATGGGGCGGAATGCCAGGAACTCGCCGTACTGGTTGGATGCCTTGTGGTAGCACTCCAGCTCATTCTCGATGCGGATGCCCACGACGCCGCCCTCATAGACGCCCGGCTCGTCGGTGACGATCATGCCCGGCTTGAAAACGGTGGTGTTGCGGCCGTTCAGGGCGTGGGGGCCTTCGTGGACGTTGCCCACATGGCTGACGCTGTGGCCGGTGCCGCAGCGGTAGTTGATGAGGTGGCGCCACAGCGGCTCACGGGCGATGGTGTCCAGCATATGGCCGTCGCAGTAGTCCAGCCAGACAGCCCGGGCAATGTCGATGTGGCACTGTAAAGTCCAGGTGTAGAACAGGCGCTCGTCCTCCGTCAGCTCACCCAGCGGGTAGGTGCGGGTGATGTCGGTGGTGCCGTCCATATAGGTCGCGCCGCTGTCCACCAGCAAGAAGCCCTTCTTCTCGAGCTTTGCGTGGTCTTCCTCGGTGGCGTGGTAGTGCATCATGGCGGCGTTGGGGCCATAAGCTGCAATGGTGCCGAAGCTCTCGGTCAGGAACTTGTCCTGTGCGCTGCGGTACTTGTGGAGGATCTCGTCGATGGTCAGCTCGGTCAGCTCTTCGCCGGCGGCCAGACGGTTCTCCAGCTCGATCTGGAAGCGCACCATAGCCACGCCGTCCCGGATGTGAGCCTCGCGGGTGTGAGCCAGCTCGACTTCGTTCTTGACGCCCTTCATGGGCAGCAGGGGGTCGGCCTCGTCCTTGACGGTCAGAGCCGGGTTGGCCTGCAGGGTCTGGTAAACAGCGTAGTTGACGGAAACGGGGTCGGCCAGAACGGTCTGCTCTTCGGTCTGGGCGGCGAGGAAAGTGAGCACATCGTCGTACTCGGCCAGCTCCACGCCGTTTGCCTTCAGCTCCGCGGCAGCCTCGGCGCTGACGCGGGCGGTGTTGATGAAGAGGGTCGCCTTATCGGGGGTCACATAGCAGTAAGCCATTGCATAAGGGGTGCATTGGATGTCCATCGCACGCAGATTGAGCAGCCATGCCAGATTGTCCAGCTTGCCCACCAGCTGTGCGGTGCAGCCCAGCTCAGAGAGCTTTGCACGCAGCTGGCCCAGCTTCTCGGCAGGGGAGAAGCCTGCGTACTCTTTCGGCAGGAGCCAGGCCGGGGTAGCGGGCAGGGCGGGACGGCCCTCCGTCCACAGCTCGTCCTCGAGGTTCAGCAGCTTGATGGTGCCTTTCTTGGCGTCCAGCTCTTTCTGCAGGCTGCGCACCAGACCGCAGGAGGCGGTCAGGCCGCAGAGGCCCAGCGTGCCGCCCTCGGGCAGGACTTTGCCGCAGTACTGCTCGGCGGTCGGCACGCCCGGCTCGCCCATCCGCATCAGCTGGATCTCCGTGCCGGCGATCTCCTTCTCGGCCTGCACGAAGTAACGGCCATCGGCCCAGACAGCGCTCTCGGTCATGGTGACGACGAAGTTGGAGTTCTCGCCGTGGAAGCCGGAGAAGTAGGTCAGGGCAGTGTAGTGGTCGGGCATATACTCGCTGGCGTGCGGGTCTCCCACCGGGATGAGGTAGACGTCCACGCCGTTTGCCTTCATGGCCTCGCGCAGGGCGGCCAGACGCTCGGGAACGGTATTCATGCTCATGTCAAAAAGCCTTCTTTCTTTATTCTGCCGGAAAAACGTCCGGCGGCGATGGTTTGCTGGACCTTATTGTATCATTCCGGGGCGCAGAATGCAATTCTGCAGGTATCATTTTGGTCCTGCCGCCCGAAAATGCAAGCAAATTGCAAAAAATGTTACAAATTTCTCATCAAAAAGGCCGGTTTGCCATTGACAGCCTTGTTATAATAGGAGTGTAGGAATTTTACGGGTCAGCACTCAGCGGCCCGGACTGCTTGTAAGGCCCGACGGGCCTGCTGGGCAGCGCCTTTGCGGCGTCTGCATAAAAGAAAGAGGCATTTCAGACTATGACCAAGATCGATATTTTCTCCGGCTTCCTTGGCGCCGGTAAGACCACCCTTATCAAGAAGCTCATCAAAGAGTCCTTTGCAGGCCAGAAGGTCGTGCTCATCGAGAACGAGTTCGGCGAGATCGGCATCGACGGCGGCTTTTTGAAGGAGTCCGGCATCCAGATCAATGAGCTGAACGCCGGCTGCATCTGCTGCTCTCTGGTGGGCGATTTCCGCGCCGCTCTGCAGCAGGTGGTGGAGCAGTACCACCCCGACCGCATCGTCATCGAGCCCTCCGGCGTCGGCAAGCTGTCCGACGTGACCCGCGCTGTCGAGGGCGTGGCCGAGCATCTGGATGTTCAGCTGAGCAGCTTCGTCACCGTGGCCGACGTCAACAAGGTCAAGATGTATATGAAGAACTTCGGTGAGTTCTACGACGACCAGATCAGCCACGCAAGCTGCATCATCCTGAGCCGCACCCAGAACGCCACCGAGGAAAAGATCGCCGCCGCTGTGGCCATGCTGCGCGAGAAGAACCCCACCGCCACCATCGTCACCACCGCCTGGGACGCCCTGACCGGCGAGCAGATCCTGAAGGCCATGTCCACCAAGGACGACTTCAAGGCTGAGCTGATCGCCATGGCTGCCAAGGCCAACGAGGAGCACGCCCACGAGGACGAGGAAGAGGAGCACGAACACCATCATCACCACGACCACGATGATGACCATGATGAGCATTGCTGCTGCGGCCATCATCATGATGACGACGATGACGAAGACGAGCATGAGCACCATCACCACCACGACCATGATGACGATGACCACGATGAGCATTGCTGCTGCGGCCATCATCACCATCATCATGGCCACGACGCCGATGAGGTCTTCACCAGCTGGGGCGTCGAGACGGCCAAGAAGTTCTCCAAGGCTGACATTGAGCGTGCCCTCACCGAGCTGGACACCGGCAATTACGGCATGATCCTCCGCTCCAAGGGCATCGTGGACGGCGGCGCAGACGGCTGGCTGGAGTTCGACTACGTTCCCGGCGAGTGGGAAGTCCGCGCACGCGGCGCAGACGTCGGCGGCAAGCTGGTGGTCATCGGCTCCAAGCTGGATGAAAAGGCCATCGCCGCACTGTTCGGCTGCTGATCGCCCCTGAAAGGATAAAAGATTATGGCAAATGAGATCCCGGTTTACCTGTTTGTGGGCTTCCTCGAGAGCGGCAAGACCAAGTTCATTCAGGAGACCTTTGAAGACCCCAACTTCGACTCCGGCGACAAGACCCTTCTGCTGGTCTGCGAGGAGGGCGAAGAAGAGTACAATGAGAAGAAGTTCGCCTTCCCCGGCGTGACCCTCTACAACCTCGAGGACAAGGCCGAGCTGAACCCCCAGAACCTCGCAAAGCTGGCCAGGGAGGCCGACGCAGGCCGCGTGGTCATTGAATATAACGGTATGTGGATGCTGCAGGACCTGGCAAACAATCTGCCCGAAAACTGGATCGTCTACCAGTGCATCGCCACCGCCGACGGCACCACCGCCCTGACCTACGCCCGCGACAACTCCATGCGTGCGCTGATGCTGGACAAGATCGCCCGCTGCGAGCTCATCGTCTTCAACCGCGCCGAGGCCGTCAACAACGACGCCGCCCGTCAGGAGCTGCACAAGCTGGTGCGTCAGGCATCCCGCAAGTGCGACA
>ERZ1026975.346-NODE-346-length-31793-cov-5.344414_pt1 | contig 31793 bp, 27 predicted proteins | sample MGYA00519561_ERZ1026975 | MGnify/ENA primary metagenome ERZ1026975 (study PRJEB26926, sample SAMN06164672) | human gut metagenome | biome: ENVO:00009003; feature: ENVO:2100002; material: ENVO:00002003 | host: Homo sapiens | place: USA | collected 2012 ... | reverse complement strand
GATCATCACCTATGCGGTGGTGCTGGTCATGGCGCTGGCCCGTCTGGACGTGGTGAGCGGCGGCCTCTGGCGCCTGCTGGGACTGTTCAAGCCTCTTTTCATCGGCTTTGGCATTGCTTTTGTGCTCAACCGGCCCTGTCACTTTTTCTGCCGCCTGTATGGCCGCGGCCTCGGCAGGACCCGGGCGTCCGGATGGGCGCGCCCCCTGGCGGTGGTCACCTCCTATCTGGTGCTGGTGATCGTCATCAGCGCCATCTTCTCTTTCGTGGTGCCCAAGCTGGCACAGAGCATCCAGATCTTCGTGGGCAGCTTGAGCGGGTACCTCAACAATCTGCAAACCTGGACCAACGAGCTTTTGGCCTACCTCAAGCTGGACACCCTGGACCTGTCCAGTCTGAAGGCCCCCCTCCAGAACCTGTTCGACCAGGTGCTGGCCTTCCTCTCCGACCTGGGCCCCCACCTGCTGGAGTTTACCAGCGGACTGGTGTCCATGGTAGTCACCGGAGTGCTGGCTCTGGTGTTCTCGATCTACATGCTCTCCGGCAAGGAACGCCTGCTCTCCCAGTGCCGCCGGCTGCTCCGGGCCTACGTCCCTCCAAAATTTGCCGACCCAATCCTGGACGTGGTACACCTCACAGGGGATACCTTCACCCACTTCGTCACCGGCCAGCTTATCGAGGCCTGCATTCTGGGCGGATTGTGCTCCATCGGCATGCTCTTCATTCAGCCGGACTATGCCCCTCTCATCGGGGTCATCATCGGCTCCTCCGCGCTCATCCCCGTGGCCGGGGCCTACATCGGGGCGATTCTTTCCGCTCTGCTGCTGTTGATGGTCTCCCCGCTCAAGGCGGTCACCTTCCTGATCTTCCTGGTGATCCTCCAGCAGATCGAAGGCAATGTGATCTATCCCAAGGTGGTGGGCACCTCCATCGGCCTGCCGGGCATTTGGGTACTGGCCGCCGTCACAGTCGGCGGCGGGCTGATGGGTCTGGTAGGCGTCCTGCTCAGCGTCCCCATTGCGTCGGTCCTCTATACCCTGCTCCGGCGGGATGTACACCGGCGCCTGGACCGGGCCTCCTGATCTGCCCTGCACATCCAAACAGCCTGACGGCGCCTCGGTCCCTGACCGAAGCGCCGTTTTTAATGGAAGATCACACGCACGGCCCAGGCGGCGGCCATGAAGCCTGCCAGGTCGGCGCAAAGGGCGGCAGGGACGGCATAACGGGTCTTTACGATCCCCGCCGCGCCGAAATAGACCGCGATGGTATAAAACGTAGTCTCCGTGGAGCCCAGCATCACCGCCGCCGTGCGCCCGATCTGCGAGTCCGGCCCATAGGTGGAGATCAGCTCCGCTCCGACGCCCAGCGCCGCGCTGCCGCTGACCGGCCGCACGACCATGAGGATCGCCGTCTCCGGCGGGATGCCGAGCCACGCCAGCACCGGCGCGCACAGGTGCGTGAGCGCGTCGAGCGCGCCGGAGGCGCGCAGCATGCTCACGGCCGCCAGCAGCGCCACCAGGGCGGGGAAGATGCGCACGACGGTTTTCAGCCCGTCGAGCGCCCCGGCCGTCAGCGCGGAGAACACGTCCGTCTCGGTCAGCGCGCCGTAGAGTCCCACACCGGCCAGCAGCGCCGGGACGGTCAGCGCCAGCGCATCGCTCACCGCCATATGCGCGCCAGCCCTTTCCCGGTCAGCAGTCCCACCGTGACCGAGCACAGGGAGGTCACCCACACGGCCGGCAGAATGTCAAACGGCACGGCTGCGCCCGCCGCCTCGCGCACCGCGGCGATCGTGACCGGCAGCAGCTGGATCGACGCCGTGTTGAGCACCACCAGCAGGCACAGCTCGTCACTGGCGGCGTCGCCCCGGATCTCGCGCGCCATCGCCTGCGCGGCGCGCACGCCGGCCGGCGTCGCCGCGTTGCCGAGACCGAGCAGGTTTGCGCTCACGTTCATGCTCAGCGCGTCGAGCGTCTGTGCATCGCGCGCCGCGCGCGGAAACAGCTGCCGCAGCACCGGCTGCAGCAATCGCGACAGCCCGGCCGCGATGCCGCTGCGCCGCATGACCTCCATTACGCCCGACCACAGGCAGATCATGCCGCCCACCGTCAGGCAGAACGACACCGCCTGCTGCACGCCCTGCGCCGCCGCCGCGCCGACGGCCGCGCTCTGCCCGGTCGCCGCGCCGTAGACCAGCGCCATGCAAACCATGCCTACCCAGACCCAGGTCAATGCCATGTCCTTGCATCCTTTCCTGAAAAATGCGGTTCGCCGCAGCGCTGCGTCCGGCCGTGTGCGGGCGGTGCCTGCGCGGGAAATCAATGCAATATATGTTCCGCGGGACGCTGTTAGGCACGGTATTGCGTGGTTGTTGATACTTAAAATTATTTCAGTTTTCGGTGATTATTCACAAAATGTAGGAATTTGGAGCATGCAAAAATATACAAATGGTAGAAAAACGTAATTCATCGGACAAGTTTCTGCGAATTCGTTGACTTTTTGTCAACGCTTGGTATAATGCAGGTGTTGAAATGAATGAATGATTGAATGATTCTCATTTTATTCCATTCGTATTGGAGGCATTTTACTATGAAGTCTACTGGTATTGTTAGAAAAGTTGACGAGCTGGGCCGCATCGTGCTCCCCATCGAGCTGAGAAGAACCCTCGGCATCGAGGAAAAAGACCGCATCGAGATCTTCGTGGATGGCGAGTCCATCATCCTGCGCAAGTATCAGCCGGCCTGCATCTTCTGCGATAACGCGAAAGACATCATCAACTACAAGGGCAAGAACATCTGCCCCGACTGCATCCGCGCGATGAACGAGAAGCTCTGAACACGGAATCCAAAAGTCCCCTGACCGTCGGTCAGGGGACTTTTTTGTTTTGTGTGGTTTTCAGGCGTTGAGCGCCATTTGATACAGCTCGTTTTTGCCGAAGCCGGTGTCCGCCGCGGCGAGCTTGCACGCCTCCTTGAGCGCGCGGCCCTCGCTGCGGTAGCGCACCACGATCTCGAGCGCCTGCTCGGCCGTGACGGCCGGCTCCGAGCGCTCGGGCGCGCCGCGCAGCACGAGCACGAACTCGCCCTTCGGCGGCGTTTCGGTGAAGTAGGCCACCGCGCCGTCGAGCGTCGTGCGCAGCTTCTGCTCGTGGAGCTTCGTGAGCTCGCGCGCGAGCGTGATCTCCCGCGCGCCGCCGAACGTGTCGCGCAGGTCGCAGAGCGTGCGCAGCAGCTTGTGCGGCGCCTCGTAAAAGATCATCGTGCGTGTCTCGCCGCGTAGGCGCTCGAGATGCTCGCGCCGGGTCTTGCCGCTCACGGCGAGAAAGCCCTCGAAGCAAAACTGCTGCGTCGGCAGGCCGGACACGGCCAGTGCCGCGATGGCCGCGCACGGGCCGGGGATGACCTGCACGTCGATGCCCTGCTCGGCGCACTGGCGCACGATGTCCTCGCCGGGGTCGGAGATGGCGGGCATGCCGGCGTCGGTCACGAGCGCGCACGTCTCGCCGGTGAGCAGCCGGGCGACGATCTTCTCACCGCTGGCGTATTTGTTGTGCTCGTAGTAGCTCACGCACGGTTTTTTGATCTCAAAATGGTTGAGGAGCTTTGCCGTCACGCGCGTGTCCTCGGCGGCGATGAAGTCGGCGCTGCGCAGCGTCTCGAGCGCGCGCACGGACAGGTCGCCGAGGTTGCCGATCGGCGTGCCGACCAGATACAGTGTTCCGCTCATAGTCACGTCCTCCTGTGATAAATTCTGCGGATCTCTTCCGAGTCCGTGCCGTCGGGCGCGCACAGGGCCAGCGGCGGCAGGATCCGGAGTCCCGGCTTTCCGCCGCGGCGCGCCTCGACCAGCACGAGGCTGGGTGCGGCGTCCGCCGTGCGCGCCACGGTGCGCAGGCGCTTGGGCTCCAGCCCGGCGGCCGTGAGCGCGCACAGCAGCTCGCTCAGCCGCTCCGGCCGGTGCACGAGCGCAGCCGAGCCGCCCCAGCGTGTGAGATAGGCCATGGCGGTGCAGATGTCCTGCATGGTGCAGGTGCGCTCGTCGCGCGCGTGCGCGCGCACGGGGTCGGGCGAGGTGTAGCCGCGGCCCTGCGCAAAATACGGCGGGTTTGCCACGACGAGGTCAAAGTCTCCGGCCGGGAGCACCGCGCGGTGCTCGCGCAGGTCGGCACAGAGGATCTCCGCCCGGTCGGCCAGCCCGTTGGCGCTGAGATTGTCGCGGCAGAGCTGCGCCGCGTCCGGCTGCAGCTCTACGCCGACGGCCGCCGCCTGCGGCAGCGCGTGCAGCAGCAGCACCGTCAGCACGCCGGCGCCGCAGCCGAGGTCGGCAAAGCGGCGCACGCGCCGGTCGGCCGCGAAATCGGCCAGCAGCACGCTGTCCGTGCCGAGGGCGAACCCGGCGCCGGAGCGCGCAAACCGCGGGCCGCCCGGCCACAGGTCGTCATATTGTGCGCTGGAGGGCATGGCACACGCTCCTTCCGCTGAAAATCGTTTGAAATAGATAGAGGCGATATGCCTGGAGCATATCGCCTCATCCGTTTGCGTTGTTCTCCGGTCGAATTAGTCGACAGAGATCGCGCCCACCGGGCAGTTTGCAGCGCAGGTGCCGCACTCCATGCAGCTGTCCGCGTTGATAACGTACTTGCCATTGCCCTCGGAAATCGCCTCAGCCGGGCAGTTTGCAGCACAGGTGCCGCACATGACGCAATCGTCGCCAATAACAAAAGCCATTGTAGTTACCTCCTATGTTTTTGACCAGACTTCTCTTCCTCTGGTATGGAGTCATTGTAGCACAAAAATCCGAAAAATCAACCGTCAATTTCGAAATTCGGAAAAGCATGTTGATTAAAATACAGGAAGGGGTGGAAATAATAAAAATCAGCTTCCCGGATTCGGCAGTTTCCTTGTGCCGGCCGGGCGATAATAGAGGCGTATGACCAGCGAAGGAGGCAAACGATCTATGCGCGGCAGCGAACGGTTTACACAGCGGGCATCCACGGCGATCACAAAGGCGCACGATGCGGCCATGGGCATGGGGCACAGTTATGTTGGCACGGAGCATCTCCTGCTCGGCATCATCCGGGAGGGGGAGGGGCTCGGCGCCCGCATCCTCAACGACAACGCGCTGACGGACGCCGTGCTCACGCGCATGGTCACGGAGACGGTCGGCCGCGGCGTGCCCGGCGCGCCCGAGCAGGGGCTCAGCCCCCGGGCACGGCACGTCATCGAGCTGGCCGCCGAGGATGCCAACCGGCTCGGCCACTGCTACGTCGGCACGGAGCACATCCTCATGGGCATCCTCCGCGAGGCGGACAGCGCCGGTGCGCGCATCATCGTGGCGGCCGGCGGCGACCTGAACAAGATCTACACGGACATCATGGACGTGTTCGGCCGGCCGGAGTATAAGCCCCGGCCGCAGCAGGCGACGCCGCGGTCTCAGACGCGCCGCGCCGCCGACACGAAAACGCTCGACCAGTACGGCCGCGACCTCACGGAGCTGGCCGCCGGCGGGAAGATGGACCCGGTCATCGGCCGCAACCGGGAGATTGAGCGCGCCATCCAGATCCTCTCGCGCCGCAGCAAGAATAACCCCGTGCTCATCGGCGAGCCCGGCGTCGGCAAAACGGCGGTGGCCGAGGGGCTGGCGCAGCGCATTTCGGACGGCAACGTGCCCGAGGACCTGCGCAATAAGCGCATCGTGAGCGTGGACCTGACGGCCATGCTCGCGGGCACGAAGTACCGCGGCGACTTTGAAGAGCGTGTCAAATGCGTCCTGCACGAGGTGCAGCGCGCGGGCAACGTCATTTTGTTCATCGACGAGCTGCACACGATCGTCGGCGCGGGCTCGGCGGAGGGCGCGATCGACGCGGCGAACATCCTCAAGCCCGCGCTCGGACGCGACGAGCTGCAGATCATCGGCGCGACGACGCTCGAGGAGTACCGCAAGTATATCGAAAAGGACGCGGCGCTCGAGCGGCGCTTTCAGCCCGTGCGCATCGCCGAGCCCACGCCCGAGCAGAGCCTGCTGATCCTGCGCGGCCTGCGCGAGCGGCTCGAGGCGCACCACCGCCTGCACATCACGGACGACGCGCTGCGCAAGGCCGTCACGCTCTCCGTGCGCTATATCGGCGACCGCTGGCTGCCGGATAAGGCCATCGACCTCGTCGATGAGGCGGCCTCGCGCGTGCGCATGCAGGCGCTGGTGCAGCCGGAGCGGGTGCACGCGCTGGAGATGCAGCTGACGAACACGACCGCGGACATGGAAAGCGCCGTGCGCGCGCAGGACTTCGAGCGCGCGGCCCGCCTGCGCGACCGCGAGCAGAAGCTGCGCACGGAGCTCGAGCAGCTGCGCAGCCAGTGGGAGCAGACGCACGCCGGACCCGTGCGCGCCGTGACGGGTGAGGACGTGGCCGAGATCGTCTCGCTCTGGACGGGCATCCCGGTCGCGGGCATCACCTCGAGCGAGAGCAAGCAGCTGCTGCAGATGGAGACGTCGCTGCGCCGCCGCGTCGTTGGGCAGGAGGAGGCCGTGCACGCGGTCTCGAACGCGATCCGCCGCAGCCGCGTCGGCCTCGGCGATCCGAACCGGCCGATCGGCAGTTTTCTCTTCCTCGGGCCGACCGGCGTCGGCAAGACGGAGCTCTGCCGCGCGCTGGCCGAGGCGCTCTTCGGCGACGAGAAGGCGCTCATCCGCGTGGACATGTCGGAGTATATGGAGCGGCACAGCGTCTCGCGGCTCATCGGCTCGCCCCCGGGCTATATCGGCCACGAGGAGGGCGGCCAGCTCACGGAAAAGGTGCGCCGCAAGCCGTATTCCGTCGTGCTCTTCGACGAGATCGAAAAGGCGCACGAGGATGTGTTCAACCTCCTGCTGCAGGTCATGGAGGATGGCCAGCTCACGGATTCGCTCGGGCGGAAGGTGAACTTCCGCAACGCGGTCGTCGTCATGACCTCGAACGTCGGCGCGAAGGCCATCACGGACAGCCGCCGCAGCCTCGGCTTCACGCAGCAGACGGGCGAGGGCACCGGGCGCACGGACGCCGAGATCCGCAGCATGGTCATGTCCGACCTGAAAAAGACGTTCCGGCCGGAGTTTCTCAACCGCGTCGACGACATCATCGTCTTTCACAAGCTCACGCGCGCCAACATCCGCCAGATCGCGCAAAAGCTGCTCGGCACGGTCAACACGCGCATGGAGCGCGCGGGCGTGGAGCTCCAGGTGCCGGACGCGGCGCTCGATGCGCTCTCGGCCGCGGGGTATGACCCCGTGTACGGTGCGCGGCCGCTGCGCCGGGCCATCCAGAGCACGATCGCCGACCAGGCGGCGGGCATGCTGCTCGACGGCACGCTCCAACAGGGCGATGTCGTGACGGCGGAGGTGCGCGACGGAAAAATTGTTTTGACGAAAACGCGCGAACGTGGTACGATAACGTCCTGAATGCAATCTGGACGGAGGCATACCCCAACATGGCACAGAACACCCAAGAGGAAAACAAGGCAATTTATCTCGATCCGTTTCGCTACAATCAATTTGAGGGCTTCAATTCGCACAATCACGTCGTTGTCACCGAGGTCGGTGAAGGCACCAGCGTCGTGGAGGTCGAAATGACGCAGGACGGCATGAACCCGCTCAATATGGCCCATGGCGGCCTGATCTTCACGCTCTGCGATGTGGCGACCGGCGTCGCCGTGCGCACCGGCGGGCGCATCACCGTGACGCTCGACAGCAGTATTCACTTCCTGCGCGCAGCCAAGGATACGCCAAAGCTCGTGGCGCATGGCCGTGTCGTCAAGGAGGGCCGCACGACCGGCCTTGCCGTGGCGGAGGTGTTCAACGCCGAGGGCGTGCTGCTGGCCACCGCGGACGTGACGGTCTATTATGTGGACGGGAACACGTACACGGATGCTACGATGCAGAAGTAAACGCACGATAAACGAAAAAAGAGACGTTCTCAGAACGTCTCTTTTTTCGTATTTACCCCTCCGCGCGGATGAGCGTCGTGCCGGGGTAGTAGTGCGCGAGAATGTCAGCGTATCCGCTGCCGCGCAGGGCCATGACGTTTGCCCCGTACTGGCTCATGCCGACGCCGTGGCCGCTGCCCGTGACGGTGAAGGTGAACGTCCCGCCGCCGTAGGCGACGGAAAACGCCGCCGAGCGCAGGGAAAAGAGCGCGCGCACCTGCGCGCCCGTGAGCGTTTCGGAGCCGACGGGGATGTGCGCCACGCGGCCACTGTCATCGAGTACCGGTGTGCCGAACCATGTGCCTGGGTCGTCGCCGAGTACGCAGTCCGGATAGCTGTCGAGCACGGCCGCGCGCACGGCATCGGCCGCGATCTCGGCCGTCGAGACATAGTTCGGCACGTCCTGCGCCGTCTCGGGGGAGGACACGCTCACGAGATACGGCGCGTCGCCGCTCCAGAGCGCGGCACTGCTCTCGGTCGCCCCGGCGGACGAGGCGTGGAACACCGCGCGGATGAGCTGCCCGCCGTAGGTGAGGTACTGCCCGTCCGTGTCGGTCACGGCCTGACGGATGCGCGCCATGTTGCGCGCATAGTCCGCGCCCCACTGTTCGCGCAGCGCGGCGTCGTCCTTGCGCGCGCAGCAGCAGGTATATTGGTCGCAGACGCCGGCCTCCGGGTGGTTGGCAGCCCCGCCGCGCACGCGCTGGAGGATATACGTGCGCGCAGCGACCGCCTGCGCCCGCAGCGCCTCGGGCGCGAAGGATGCAGGCATCTCGGCGGCCACGACGCCGGGCAGCCAGTCGGCCATCGTCGTCTCGACGAGTGCGCCGCCGCTGAGCGCCGTGATGGCCGTCTCGCTGTCGGGCGCGACGGCGGCCGACGCCGTCACGGACGGGACGGGCTGCGCTGCAGGCTCCGGCGCGGGGCCGAGCGTGACCACGAGCCACGGGATCACAAGCGAGAGCACCACGAGCAGCAGCGACAGCAGGAAAACTTTGCGCACGCGCGCCGCCTCCTTTCTGCCCTGCGGGGGCGTTTTGCGCCTTGACGCAGGGGGGAAATCAGTATAAAATAAGTCTATTCAATATGTATTGGGACAGGTAGTTTGTTATGCGCAAAAATGCTTGGGTAATCTGCTGCTGCACGGCCGTGCTGGCAGCGTTCGGGACCTTTTTCCGCTGGCTGCAGGATCAGGTCTGTTTTGAAGCCGAGACCGGCCTTGCCGTGCGCGGCAGCATCTGGCCGTATGCCGTCGCGCTGATGATCGTTATCGCCGCGGTCGTGCTGGCCGTGGTCTGCTTCCGGATGAAAAACCAGCCGCACACCAGCTTTCCGGATTCGCTTCCGGCGGCCTTTGCCGCAGCGCAGCGCGTGCGTACCATCGGCGGCATCGTGCTCGGCGCGCTGCTGGCGGTCGGCGGCGCCTGGCTGATGATCAGCTCCGGCACGCTCTCGTCGCCCGGACTGCAGCGGGTGCTGGCCGTGCTGGCGATCGTGACGGGCGCGGCGTTCATCTGGCAGATGCTCTCGATCGGGAACGGGGGGGCGACCTCCGGCACCGTCGTGTGCGCGTCCATGCCGATCGTGCTGCTCGCGTTCTGGCTGATCGTGAGCTATAAGGTCAATATCATCAACCCCACCGTTTCCGCCTACGCGGTCGAGATCCTGGCGCTGTGCGCCGCGCTCATCGCGTTTTATGAGCTTGCCGGCTTTGCCTACGGCCGCCCGAAGGCAATCAAGAGCATTTTCTGGAGCCAGTTTGCGGCCTTCCTGTGCATCACCGCACTGCCGGATGACCGCGCCGGCGCTCAGCAGCTCATGCTGGCGGCCATCGCGGGCATATTGGTGTTCCAGTCTTACCTGACCGCATCCAACATCCGCCCAGCCGTGTCCGGGCCGGTCGGCGGCGCGCAATAAGCTGTGAAAAGCCCGTGTGGCGCTGCCATGCGGGCCTTTCCATATAGAGACCGGCATCCGCCGGAGAGGAGAAACGTCTATGAACAACATCTTAGCCCAGCTCAACAGCGTACCCATGTACGCGATCTGCGGCGGCATCATCGCGTTCGTTGCGGTGGTGTGCGTCATTTTCCTTGTGCGCTCTTACCGCGCGGGTCTTGCCATCGGCATCGACCCCGCGCGCATGAAGCGCGCCATCACGTCGAGCGCCACGTTTTCGGTCCTGCCGAGCGTTGGCATCCTGCTCGGCGTCATCGCCCTGTCCGGCAGCCTCGGCACGCCGTGGCCGTGGCTGCGCCTGTCCGTCATCGGCGCGCTGCATTATGAGACGCAGGTCGCCCAGGCCGCAGCCGAGCAGGTCGGCATGCACGCCCTGTCCGCCGCCGAAATGACGCCGCAGGGCTTCACGACGATCGCCCTGCTCATGAGCGTGTGCATTATGTGGGGCATGATCCTGTCGATCTTCTTCAACAAGCGCTACCTCAAGCGCCTCGGCAACGACGGGGCCAAGTCGGCCTCCGGCGTCGGCTTCGGCGACAGCGCCATGACGGCCATGTTCATCGGCCTCGTGTGCGCGTACATCGGCAGCTACATCGGTGCGTTCGTGTCCGGTGAGGGGCTGTTCACCTGCACCGGCGACTGGACGCCGCTGATCGTCGTGGCCGTGTCGGCGGCGGTGATGGCGCTGTTCGTGTATCTGTCAGAGAAAAAGAACATGGCCTGGCTGGAGAGCTTCTCCATCGCTGGCAGTATGCTCATCGGCATGGCGGCGGCCGTGCTCGTGCGGCTGTAAGGAGGGGACATCATGAACGAAACTGAACGCAAAGCATATCTTGAGCAGTTCAACCGCCGGACGCACGTCCTCGGCCGTATCGTGAGCGCGGTCACGCTCGTGCTGCTCGTCGGCGCGCCGTTTCTCATCGGCACGTTCCTCGGCGCCATGCCCGACCTGGGCGCCGTGGCCAAGGGCTTTTTGTCCGTCGGCCTCGTGTGGACGGTCAGCAGCGTGGCGGAGTTTCTCATCTACACGCCGATGCTCGGCGCCGGCGGCGGCTACCTCGCCTTCATCACCGGCAACCTCATCAACATGAAGATCCCGTGCGCGGTCAACGCGCGCGACATCGTCGGCACCAAGACCGGCACGGCCGAAAACGAGATCATCTCGACGCTCTCGATCGCGACATCCTCGCTCGTGACCATCGTCGTGCTCGCGCTCGGCGTGGCGCTGCTCGTGCCGCTGCAGCCCGTGCTGCAGAGCCCCGTGCTCCAGCCGGCGTTTGCCAACGTCGTCCCGGCGCTCTTCGGCGCGATGGCGTATCAGTATTTCCGCAAGAACGTGCAGGTCGCGGTCGCCCCATTGGTCGTGATGAGCCTGCTGTTCATGCTCGTCCCGTCGCTGACGAGCTCCACGAGCTTCATGATTATTCCGAGCGGCGCACTGGCCATCGGCATTGCCTACGGCATGTACCGCAAGCAGAAGAAGGAGGCAGATGTCAAATGAAGTTCCGTCCCGGTTATCTCGCGCTGGCCCCGCTCGCCCCGCTGGGGGCGGCCGTGGCGCACGCCGCGCTCACACCGCGCAAAACGTCCGACTATCAGCCGCAGCCGGATCCTGACCGCGCCATGGCCTACGCCGAGAAGCTCTCGGCCATGATCCGGTGCGACACCACGTCGCACGCCAACGTCCGCGAGCCGGAAAAGTTCGAGCGCTTCCACGCGCTGCTGGCCGAGCTCTTCCCGCTCGTGCATGAAAAGCTCGCGCGCACGGACATTGACGGAAACCTGCTCTATTACTGGCCGGGCCGGGCACACGACCGCCCGATCGTGCTCATGAGCCATCAGGACGTCGTGCCCGCCGAGGGCACGTGGACGCACGCGCCGTTTTCCGGCGACATTGCCGACGGCAAGGTCTGGGGCCGCGGCGCGTCGGACACCAAGTGCTCGGTCATGGCGTTTTTCCAGGCGGTCGAGGAGCTGCTCGCCGCCGGATATGAGCCTGCCAACGATGTCTACATCGCCTCGTCCTGCACGGAAGAGTGGGCGGGCGACGGCGCGCCGAAGCTCGTCGCCGAGCTCAAGCGCCGCGGCGTGCGGCCGTTTCTCGTCTGCGACGAGGGCGGCGGCATCATCACCGAGCCGATCGGCGGCATCCCCGGCAACTTCGCCATGGTCGGCGTGTTTGAAAAGGGCAAGGCGGACGTGAAGTTCACCGCCCGCAGCACCGGCGGCCACGCCAGCGCCCCGACGGCGAACACCCCCATCGCGCGCCTGTCCGCGTTTGTGACGGATGTGGAAAAGCACGCGCCGTTTCGCAAGAAGTTCCTGCCCGAGGTCACGGCCATGTTCACGCGCCTTGCGCCGTATGCGCCGTTCGGCCTGCGGCTCGTGATGGGCAACCTCTGGCTGTTTGCGCCGCTGATGAAGGCCGTGCTGCCGCGCGTGTCGGCGCAGGCGGGAGCGATGCTGCGCACGACGATCGCGTTCACGATGCAGTCCGGCTCGGACGCGTACAACGTCCTGCCGCAGGAGGCGACGCTGGGTGCGAACATGCGCTTCATCCCGCACCAGGGCGAGCAGGAGAGCCTGGCCATCATCCGCCGGCTCGCCAAAAAGCACGGTCTGGAGATGGAGGTCGTGCACACGAACGACTACTCCGAGCCCGTGGACATCCACGGCGAGGCATTCCGTCAGGTGGAGCGGGTCATTGGCGAGACGTTCCCCGGTCTGCCTGTCAGCCCCTATGTCATGACCGGTGCAACGGACGCGCACTTCTATCAGGAGATCTGCGACAGCTGCGTGCGCTTCGCCCCCGTGATCTACGGCCCGGAACAGATGAAGGGCATGCATGGCATCAATGAGAACATCGAATATAACTGCCTGCCAGGCGCGGTCGATTTCTACAAGAATCTCATCCGCGCGCAGGAGCAATAAAAAAACAGCGGCGCGCCCCGGCTATGCCGGGGCGCGCTGTCATGGAAAGGCAAAGCGCCCGGACGAAACGTCCGGGCGCTTTGCTGTATGATGGTGCACGTTTTATTCAAACGAGATCATGTAGTAATACACCGGCTGGCCGCCGTTGACGACGTTCACGTCCGCCATCGGCAGGCGCTCGCCGAGCAGGTCGGCTGCGTGCTGGGCGGCGTCGCCCTGCACGTCCTCGCCGTAGTAGATGGAGACGATCTCGGGGTCGAGATCGTTCGCGGCGTCCGCGATCCTGGTCAGTACCTTGTCAAGGTCGGCGTCGTTGCCGAGCAGCGCACCGTCCATCAGCGCCAGATACTCGCCCTTGTGGATATCGTGGCCGTCAAAGTCGGAGTCGCGCGCGGCGTAGGTGATCTGCGCGGTGTGCACGCTCTCGATCGCGGCGCTCAGCTCCGCCTCGATGACGTCCTCGGCGCTCGCCGGGTCGAACGAGAGCATCGCGGTGATGCCCTGCGGTACGGTCTTGGTCGGGATGACGATGACCTTCTTGTCCGACAGCGGGATGCACTGCTGGGCGGCCATGATGATGTTCTTGTTGTTCGGCAGCACGAACACGACCTCCGCCGGGGTCTTGTTGACCTCGGTGAGGATGTCCTCCGTGGAGGGGTTCATGGTCTGGCCGCCGGTGACGACGCGGTCCACGCCCAGCTCGCGGAAGAGGCTGGCCATGCCCTCGCCGGCAGACACGGCCACGACGCCGAACTGCTTTTCGGGCTTGGCGATCTCGGGCTCGGCCTCCGCCTCGGCGGCGGTGCCGGCAGCGGCCTCGGGGGCGGCGTCCTTGCCGGAGAGCGCGGTGTGCTGGTTGCGCATGTTTTCGATCTTCACGGTCTGGAGCGGGCCGTAGGTCAGCGCCTCGGTCAGCACCTCGCCGGGCACGTTCGTATGCACGTGCACCTTGATGATCTCGTCGTCGTCGACCACGACGACGCAGTCACCGAGATTTTTCAGGAACGAGCGCAGGAGCTCCGGGCTCTTGCTGTTCTCGCGCGCGACGATGAACTCCGTGCAGTAGCCGAATGTGATCTCGCCGGTGTCAAACTCGGAGAAGTCCGCGCCCTCCTTTGGCGCCTGAGCGGCGGCCGGAGCGGCGGCGGTCACGGGGGCGGCGGTGCGGCCCTGCAGGTAGCCGAGCATGGCGTCCATGACGAGCACGAAGCCCTCGCCGCCGGCATCGACCACGCCTGCGCGGCGCAGCACGGGGTTGATGTTCTGCGTGTCGGCCAGCGCCTCGCGCGCGGCGGCGAGCAGCGCGTCGAGCATGCCCTCAAAGTCCGTGCTGTCTTTGGCGAAGGCCACGGCGGCCTGCGCGCCCAGACGGCTGACGGTGAGGATCGTGCCCTCGGCCGGCTTCATGACGGCCTTGTAGGCAGCGTCCACGCCGGCGGAGACGGCGGCGGCAAATTCCGCGGCGGTCGCGGTCTCGCGGCCCTTGAGGGACTTGGCGATCCCGCGGAACAGCAGCGACAAAATGACGCCGGAGTTGCCGCGCGCACCGCGCAGCAGCGCGCTCGCGGCGCAGTCGGCCACGGCGCCGACGGTCTCGGTCTGCTTGCGGCCGAGCTCGATGGCTGCTGAGTTCATCGTCAGGCTCATGTTCGTGCCGGTGTCGCCGTCCGGAACGGGGAAGACGTTGAGCTCGTTGATCTTCTGTTTGTTTTCTTCCAGTGCCGCGTTCGCGCACAGGAGCATTTCCCGAAGCGCTGCGGCATCAATGATCTCTCTCAAATCTGTACACCTCCGACAGGGGGAATGAAAATGGCCCGGAAGCGCGGCTCCCGGGAGGGAAGCGGTGCGAAATGTTCCTGCTTAATCGAGGAACATGGTGTCCACGTACACGTCCACGCGCGCCACGGGCACGCCGGTGGCCTGGTTGACCTTGTAGCTGACCTCGTTGATGATGCTGTGGGCAAGCGCGGAAATGTTCACGCCGTGGTCGACCGCGATGTGCAGCTCCAGCGAGATGCTGCCGTCATCGGCAAACGTGGCGTTGACGCCCTTGGACATGGATTCACGGCGCAGGAGCTGGAACGGTCCGCTGTCTTTGCTGCGGCCGACCATGCCCTTCACGCCGAAGCAACTGGTCGCGGCGTCGCCTGCAAGGTTGGTGAATACTTCGTTGGTGATGCTGATGGTGCCATTCGATTGTTCGATTTTGACCATGTAGACAGCCCCTTTCTTAACAGCAGTGATATATTATATAACAATAGGTGAGAAATCACAAGCGAAAAATTAGCGAAAAAACTGGACATTTTCCGTGAAAACGCCGGTTTTCACCCGGAAACTTGCACGTTTTCAATAGTTATGTTTCGAAAAATGAAACAAGAATCAAAAAACTATTATTTACGTTTTTTTGAAACTGTGTTATCATATTGACGTGCATGGGCGGATAGGTGCCCATTGCACAAATATAGGATAACATATAAGAGAAATAGGAGATGAAGTTTATGGCAAGAAAGCTCGTTACCATGGACGGCAACAACGCTGCCGCCCACGTGTCCTACGCGTTCACGGAAGTGGCTGCCATTTACCCGATCACCCCGTCGAGCCCGATGGCCGACCTGGTCGATCAGTGGGCCGCAGCCGGCCGCAAGAACATCTTCGGCACGAAGGTCCGTGTGCAGGAAATGCAGGCAGAGTCCGGCGCAGCCGGCGCTGTCCACGGTTCGCTGAATGCCGGCGCCCTGACCACGACGTACACCGCCTCTCAGGGCCTGCTGCTCATGATCCCGAATATGTACAAGATGGCCGGCGAACTGCTCCCGGCCGTGTTCCACGTGACGGCCCGCGCGCTCGCGTCGCACACGTTGTCCATCTTCGGCGATCAGTCCGACGTCATGGCCTGCCGCCAGACCGGCTTTGCCATGCTCGCCGAGGGCAATGTGCAGGAAGTTATGGATCTGTCCCCCGTGGCGCATCTGGCCGCCATCAAGGGCCGCGTCCCGTTCCTGAACTTCTTTGACGGCTTCCGTACCTCGCATGAGATCCAGAAGATCGCCGTCTGGGATTATGACGATCTGGCCGAGATGGTCGACATGGATGCGGTCAATGCCTTCCGTCAGCGCGGCCTGAACCCGCAGCATCCGCAGATGCGCGGCAGCCACGAAAACGGCGATATCTTCTTCCAGAACCGTGAGGCGTCCAATAAATATTACGACGCCGTGCCGGACCTGGTCGAGGAGTACATGGGCAAGATCAATGCCAAGATCGGCACCAACTACCAGCTGTTCAACTATTATGGCGCTCCGGATGCTGACCGTGTCATCATCTCCATGGGCTCCATCTGCGACGTGGCCGAGGAAGTCATCGACTACCTCAACGCCCACGGCGAGAAGGTCGGCCTCGTGAAGGTCCGCCTGTACCGTCCGTTCCGTGCTGACAAGCTCATCGCGGCCATCCCGGCGACCTGCAAGAAGATCGCCGTGCTCGACCGCACGAAGGAGCCCGGCGCACAGGGCGAGCCCCTGTACCTCGACGTCGTCACCGCACTGGCCAACGCTGGCCGCAACGACATCGTCGTCACCGGCGGCCGCTACGGCCTCGGCTCCAAGGACACCCCGCCGTCCTCCGTGTTCGCGGTCTATGAAGAGCTCAAGCGCGACACGCCGAAGCGTCAGTTCACCATCGGCATCGTCGATGACGTGACCAACCTCTCCCTGCCGGAGACGGATGCGCCCGACACCTCTGCCGAGGGCACCATCGCCTGCAAGTTCTGGGGCCTCGGCGGCGACGGCACCGTCGGCGCGAACAAGAACTCCATCAAGATCATCGGCGACCACACCGATAAATACGTGCAGGCTTACTTCCAGTACGACTCCAAGAAGACCGGCGGCGTGACCATCAGCCACCTGCGCTTCGGCGATCACGAGATCAAGAGCCCGTACTATATCAATAAGGCGGACTTCGTGGCCTGCCACAACCCGTCCTACATCACCAAGGGCTTCAAGATGGTTCAGGACGTCAAGCCGGGCGGCGTGTTCATGATCAACTGCGAGTGGACGCCTGAGGAGCTCAGCCACCATCTGGACGCTTCCGCCAAGCGCTACATCGCCCGCAACAACATCCAGCTCTACACGATCAACGCCATTGACCTGGCCATCCAGATCGGCATGGGCAAGCGCAACAACACCATCCTGCAGTCCGCGTTCTTCTCTCTGGCGAAGATCATGCCGGAAGAGGACGCCATCCGCTACATGAAGGAGAAGGCCAAGGCCTCCTACATGAAGAAGGGCGAGGACGTCGTCGAGATGAACTACAAGGCCATCGACCTCGGCGCGACCGCGTATGTGAAGATCGACGTTCCGGCCGACTGGGCCGACGCCGTGGACGAGGCTCCGGCCAAGGAGCTGACCGGCCGTCCGGCCACCGTCAAGATGGTGCGCGACATTCTCACCCCGGTCGACAAGATGGACGGCGACAGCCTGCCGGTCTCCGCGTTTGTCGATCATGCCGACGGCACATTCGAGCTCGGCGCCTCCGCGTATGAGAAGCGCGGCGTGGCCGTCTCCGTGCCCGAGTGGGACAGCACCAAGTGCATCCAGTGCAACCAGTGCGCCTACGTCTGCCCACATGCGACCATCCGCCCGTTCGCGCTCACGGCCGACGAGCTGGCCGCCGCGCCCGCGCAGACCAAGGCGGTCGACTTTAAGGTCGGCGCCGGCAAGGGCGTTTACAAGTTCTCCATGGCCATCTCTCCGCTCGACTGCATGGGCTGCGGCGTCTGCACGCACGTCTGCCCGGTCGGCGCGCTGACGATGCAGCCGCTCGAGAGTCAGGAAGATCAGCAGCCCGTGTTCGACTACATGGTCGCCAAGGTCGCCGAGAAGAAAGAGCTTCAGGACTTCACCGTCAAGGGCAGCCAGTTCCGGCAGCCCATGCTCGAGTTCTCCGGCTCCTGCGCCGGCTGCGCCGAGACGAGCTATGCCCGCCTGATCACGCAGCTGTTCGGCGATCACATGATGATCTCCAACGCGACCGGCTGCTCGTCCATCTGGGGCGGCCCGGCTGCCACCAGCCCGTACACCGTCAATAAGGAAGGCAAGGGTCCCGCCTGGGCCAACTCCCTGTTCGAGGATAACGCGGAGCACGGCCTCGGCATGTACCTCGGCCAGAAGAAGATCCGCGACGATCTGGCGGAGGACATCCGCTACATCGCTGAAAACGGCAAGGATCCCGCCAAGGTCGCAGCTGCGAAGAAGTACCTCGAGACCTATAACGACGGCGAGGCCAACCAGACCGCCACGGCGGAGTTCCTCGCTGCCATGGAGGCCAAGCCCGCCTGTGACAACGAGCGCTACCAGCGCATCATGGCCAACAAGGACTTCCTCAACAAGAAGAGCTGCTGGATCTTCGGCGGCGACGGCTGGGCTTACGACATCGGCTTCGGCGGCCTGGACCATGTCCTGGCGCAGGACGAGGACGTGAACGTGTTCGTCTTCAACACCGAGGTCTACTCCAACACCGGCGGACAGGCGTCCAAGGCCTCCAACATCGGCCAGGTCGCGCAGTTCGCGGCTGCCGGCAAGGAGCTCAAGAGCAAGAGCCTTGCCGAGATCGCCATGAGCTATGGCTACATCTACGTGGCGCAGGTCGCCATGGGTGCCAACCCGGCGCAGACCATCAAGGCCATCAAGGAAGCGGAAGCTTACCCCGGCCCGTCCCTGATCATCGGCTACGCCCCCTGCGAGATGCACAGCATCAAGAAGGGCGGCATGACCAACTGCCAGGGCGAGATGAAGCGCGCGGTCGACTGCGGCTACTGGAACCTGTTCCGTTATGATCCGTCCGCTGAAAAGCCCTTCACGCTCGACAGCAAGGAGCCGGCCGGCGGCTACCGTGACTTCCTCATGAACGAGGCGCGCTACGCCCGCCTGACCAACGAGTTCCCGGATCGCGCCGAGGAGCTGTTCGCCAAGTCTGAGTCGAACGCCAAGGCCCGCTACGAGCACCTGCTCAAGCTCAAGCAGCTTTACGACGAGGCATAAGTTTTCCTACCCACGCAGGCGGGGCTGATCTCAGCCCCGCCTTTTCTATGCGGCTCGCCGGTTGCAAGCCGGATAGAAAAGGCACCGTTGAAAGCCGTCTCTGACACTCCGCCTGCCGGAACGTGTTGAAAACCGGCGGGGCATGGCGTATACTAGATAGCAGCTTACGCACGAAAGGGGAGACCGCCATTTGAATACGGACACCTATCAGAACGCGCTCGAATCCACGAAAGACAGCATCGAGGACGTGAACAACGCCATCGGCTTCAGCCTCGGCAGTCTCACGCTTGAAAAGCTCATCACCTCCGCCATCACGCTCGTGATCTGCATACTCGTCATCTGGATCGTCATGCGTATTGCCCGGCGCATCTCGGCGCACTCGCGCCTGTCGGAGAGCCTGAGCCGATTCATCCTCAAGGTGCTCAAGATCGCGCTGGAGTTCATGGCCATCCTCATCGTGGCCGACAGTCTCGGCTTTAACGTCACGGCGCTGCTGGCCGTGTTCAGCCTGCTCGGCCTGGCTTTATCGCTCTCGGTGCAAAACTGCCTGTCCAACGCCATGAGCGGCATCACCATCCTGCTCACGCGGCCGTTCGAGGACGGTGATTTCATCGAGGCCGGCGACGTGAGCGGCACGGTCAAGGACATCGGCCTGATCTACACGCAGCTGTGTACGCTGGATAATAAGGACATTTACGTGCCGAACAGCGACCTCTCGGCGTCCAAGATCGTCAATTATAACCGCGAGCCGCAGCGGCGCGTGGACCTGACCTTCGGCGCAGACTATACCTGCCGCCCGGAGCAGGTGAAGGCGGCATTGCACAACGCCGTGTCGCTCGTACCCGGCATCCTGCCGGAGCCGGAGCCGTTCGTGCGCGTGTCGGGCTACGGGGAGAGCAACATCGAGTATACGGTGCGTGTCTGGTGCAAAACGGCCGACTACTGGACCGTGTATTATGACCTCATGGAGGCCGTCGGCGCGGCGTTTGACGCCCACGGTGTGTCCATGTCCTACCCGCAGATGAACGTGCACGTGCTCGATACGCCGGAAAGTGCAAAAAAGGATTGACTTTCCCGCTTTTTCAGGTATAATAATATGGCCTGCGTATGGACGCAGGTGATCCTTGCTCTCATTTGAGATGAGGGCCACTAGACCAGAAGGAGGTGCAACTGAAATGGCAAAAACCACCGAAAAGTACGAACTGATGTATATCATTAACCCCAATCTGTCGGAGGAAGAGACTGCAGCAGTCGTCGAGAAGTTCAAGGCGCTTGTCGAGCAGAACGGCACGCTGGAGGAAATGGAGGAGATGGGTAAGCGCAAGCTCGCTTACGAGATCAACTACATTTCTGAGGGCTACTACGTGCTCGTCAAGTTCACCAGCGGCCCGGATTTCCCGGCCGAGCTGGATCGTGTGCTGGGCATCACGGACGGTATTCTCCGCTCCCTGATCACTCGTCGCCCGGAATAAGGAGGCACGGCAATGCTGAACCACATTGTGCTCATGGGCCGTCTGACCCGTGACCCCGAGCTTCGTTATACCCAGTCCCAGATTCCCGTGGCTTCGTTTACGCTGGCGGTCGATCGTGATTTCGGCGGTCGTGACGGCGGCGAGAAGCAGACGGACTTCATCGACATTGTCGCCTGGAGAAGCACGGCGGAGTTCGTCTCCAAGTACTTCACCAAGGGCAGCATGGCCGCCGTGAGCGGCCGCCTGCAGATCCGCGACTGGACCGACCGTGAAGGCGGCAAGCGCCGCAGCGCGGAGGTCGTGGCGGACAATGTCTACTTCGGCGAGAGCAAGCGCCGCGACGGCGGCGATGCGCCTCGCCCGGCAGCGCCGAGCGCATCGGCACCGGCTCACCGCGGCAGCTATGGCGGATATGACAATGTCCCCCAGGGCGGCAGCGCGTTTTCCGAGCTGGACGACGATGACGGCGATCTGCCGTTCTGATTTTGATAAAGGAGGATTACAGTCTTGGCTTTTGACAGAGATAAGAGCAAGAACCGCAAACGCAGAAAAGTTTGCCAGTTCTGTGTGGACAAGTGCACTTATATCGACTACAAAGACACCGCGAAGCTTCGCCGCTTCCTGTCCGAGCGCAGCAAGATCCTGCCGCGCCGCACGACCGGCACCTGCGCGATGCATCAGCGCGAGCTCACCGAGGCCATCAAGAGAGCGCGTCAGATCGCCCTCCTGCCGTACGTGACCGACTGAGTTTCTGTTCACAGACAGCAAACAGCCCCCATCGTTCGATGGGGGCTGTTTTTGTATACCTTTGTGCCGCGTTAATCCTCGAGATGCAGCGGGATGTTCTCGACCTGCGCGATGACGGAGACCATGGCGCGGATCTGCGGCGTGAGCACCTTGTCGCGGTGGTGCACCAGCTGGCTCCATTGCTCCATGTGGCAGTCCGCGACCGGCAGGATCGCGAGCCGGCCCTCTTCCGCGCGGCGGCGCGCCGTGTAGCGCGGCAGCACGGACAGGTAGGGGTTGTGCTCGAGCAGCTGCATGACCATGCTCGTGCTCTCCAGCTCCAGAAACGGCCGGATCGACAGCTTCTGATGCGCCAGCTCCATGTCGAACTGGTGGCGATAGCTGTTGAACTGCGGCATGAGCACGAACGGCTCGTTGACGAGGTCGGCCAGCTTGAGCTGCTTGGCGGCGGCGAACGGGTGCTTGGGGCTGGCGACGATGACGATCTCCTGCGGGCACTCGAAGAGCTTAACGCGCTGCGCGTCGTAGCCCATATCGTCAAGCGTGTAGATCAGGTCGACTTCGTTGTGCATGAGCATGTCCGAGAGTGTTTTCGTGTCGCCCTCGACCAGCTGCGTGTTCACATGCGGACAGTGCTCATGATACAGCGGCAGGATCTCCCCGAAGCTGGCCGTCATGATCGACTCGATCGTGCCGATGCGCAGCGTGCCGGTCAGATCGCGCTCCTGCACCGTGAACGACACGGCGCGCGCCGAGGCCGACACGACATCGCGCGCGTAGGGGATAAACTCCTGCCCATAGTGGGTGATGGATACGGTTTTGCCGATGCGGTCGAACAGGCGCACGCCCAGCTCGTTTTCGAGCTGCTGGACCTGCACCGTAACGGCGGACTGGGAATAGCCCAGCGATTCTGCGGCCTTGGAGAAGCTCTGCAGCTGCGCGACCTTTAAAAACGTGGTCAGCAAGCGTAGTTCCATAGGCGATGCCTCCTTATCCCAATGTGGTTCCGTTTCTTTCTCAAGCATATAATACGTCGCAAATCCATCCCGCGTCAAGCATTTTTCGGATAATCGGCAAACAGCAGGGAATGGTTGACAGAAAATTATCATTTTCACGAAAGCATACCATCAAAATTTTGAATTGAATCGAAAACGAAAAACGTACCTTTCGAAATTGTGAATTTCACAACATACAAACGGTGTGTTATGATGCAGCTGTAGGCAAGGGGACCGATTAACGGCCCCGAAACCCAAAAAAATTCAGGAGGTAGCTGCTATGAAAAACATCTGGCTGAACATTCTTGCATTCGTTGCGTTCCTCGCGATCGAGATCACCGCTGTCTCCTTTATGAGCACGTACTCCGCCGGCTCCGCCGCGATGGTGCTGCTGGGTGTGCTTGCGCTCGTGATCGGCGGCGTCTACACGGCTCTGCTCGGCAGAGACATTGCCAGCATCAAGCGCTGAGCCGATCCTTTCTTTGCTATCTTCCATCCATTTCTGCTTTTTTCTCCAAGGCTCCCGGGAGTAACCGCCTCCCGGCGCCACCCCAAACGTGCGGGTCTCCTGCACGAAAAAATCTCCTTCCGTAACCGCCGGGAGGAGATTTTTTATTTGCGTTCGTACCCGGAAGGAGATTTACAACCGCGCCGGGCTGTGGTACACTACGCTCAGAACTGCATACTGCGCAGTCTTCGCCGCTTCGGGCGGCAGGGGAAATGCGGGTGAAAGGCCCCGCGAGTCGGTCACTGTGAAGCCGCCGGAAGGCGGATAAGTCAGAATACCCGAAGGCTGCAGGCATTTCTGCCGGAACCGGAAGTTGCATGGCTGAACGAAGGAATTTCGTTCGGCCGGTTTTGTTGCACCTGTCCGCCGTTTCCGGCGGGCAGAATTTTTGTTTTGGGAGGAAAGCACATGAAAAAACGGTTACTGGCCCTGCTGCTGGTGCTGGCGATGGTTTTCAGCCTTATGCCGGCGGCACTGGCCGCGGACACGCTCAGCGGCAGCGGCACGGAGGACGATCCGTACCTGCTGGCCACGGCGGCAGATCTCAAGGCGTTCCGCGACATGGCCAATGCGGAGGCGTCCAGCAAGCTCTGCGCGACGCTGACGGCCGACATTGACCTGGGCGGCGAAGCATGGACACCATTTGAACCGTCGTCCGGCTATGTGTCAGAGGCATATGCCGGCACATTTGATGGCGCGAACCACACCATCAAGGGCCTGTCGGTGAACTCGACTTCGAGCAACGGTGTGGGCTTGTTTGGCACGGTTTGCGGCGCGACCATCAAGAATCTGAAGGTCGAGGGCAATGTTTCTGCGAGCAGTAGTGTTTTTGTGGGCGGCATCGTCGGCAAAACGCAGACCAGCGCCACGATCGACAGCTGCTCTTTTGCCGGAACTGTCACCTCTACGAAGAAAAACGGCTCTGCAGGAACGGCCGGTATTGTTGGCAGAGTCAATGCCGGAACAGTCACAATCACGAACTGTGCAAATACTGCAGCGATAAACGGAACCAGTGCGATTGCAGCAGGTATTCTTGGTAATGGTGGCAGCAACAAGGTCACAATCGAAAACTGCTACAATACCGGCGCAATCAGCGGTCAGCATTATGCTTCCGGCATCTGCGGCGGCAGCACAGTCAAGGCGCAGACCAGCAGTATTCGTAACTGCTATAACAGCGGCACGATCACCGCGACGAATGGCGGAAGCTATTACGCGGGCATCACCGCAAACTTTAAGGGCACGATCAGCAACAGCTACTATGCGAATCCGGCGGCGGATGCGCTCGCTGGCACCACGCCCGCTACGGCAATCGCTATCACCGCTCCCGACGGCCTTGCGGACAAGCTCGGCAGCGCCTTCAAAGAGGACACGGCGGGCGCCAACAACGGCTACCCCATCCTTGTCTGGCAGGCGGGCGAAGTGGTGCAGCCCGACCCGCGCATCGAGCTGACCGGTCCGGCCACGCTCTGGCGCACGACGAATGAGCCCCTGCCGCAGGCGACGATCACTGCTGCCTGCAGGGACATGGACAAGGATACGCACGTCGACTGGACGGTGACGGAGGGCGCGGACATCATCGCGCTCGAGACGCCGGAGGGCGCGGGCGCGGCCAACCAGTCCGTGATCGTCAAGGCGCTGGCCAATGCCTCCGGCAAGGCGGTCGTCACAGCGGCCACGGCGGACGGCATCACGGCGGGCCTCACAATCTATGTCATTCCCCAGATCACGACCGTGCAGCTTGAGGGCGTTGCCGCCGTGGGCAAGACGGTGCGCGCCAGGATCAATGTCCTTGGCGGCAGTGAGTATGATTATGCCAACTTCCCGGCGCTGCAGATCCAGTGGCGTTATGCCACGCAGGCGGGGCATTACGAAGGTACTTATCAGGACATCGCCGGTGCGACCGGTTATGAATACACCATTCCGGAGAGCATGTCGGGCAACTACCTGACGTTCCGGTTCTATGACACTGTCTCCAGAGAATATAAAGAGCTCAGCAGCCCCGTGTGCATCGCTTCCGCCGAGGAGGCGAAGCTCCAGGCCGACGCCTCGGCCCTGACACTCGATACCTCCGACATCCGCGCGGCCACGACGATCGCGCTGCCGGCGACCGGGGCCGTGAACGGCTCGGCCATCACGTGGACGAGCACGGACAGCAGCATCATCGACCCGGCGACCGGCGCCGTGACGCTGCCGGCCAGCGGCATCCAGACCGTCACCCTCTCGGCGACGCTCACGCGCGGCGACGCCGCTGCGCACCGCAATTTTGATATCCGCGTCTGGTCGCAGGCGGAGGTCGACAAAGACGCCGCCAAGAGCGAGCTGCAAAAGCTCGTCGAGCAGCTCGACGGCAACGTGACCCTGACGCCGGAATACGGCCGCGACTCGAACGTGAACGCGATGCTCGGCGCGAAGCTCAACGACAGCAGCATCGCGGTCAGCGTTGCGGCTGTGGAGGAAGTCTCCGGCGGTGCGGGCGTCGCAGCCGACGGCACGATCACTTACTACTACGTCGACCCGAACACCACGCCGCTCATGCACTGTGGCAGCTACTGCGTCACGTTCGCGCTCAGCAAAGCCGGCGCGACCGAGACGCTGAAGGTCCCGGTCATCATCGGCTGGGACGCGCTGCGCGTGCGCACGGCGATCTCGAACGAGATCACGGCGAAGCTCACCGCCGAGGGCCTGTGCGCCGCGGGTGAGACTCCGGCTGTGGTCACGCAGGATCTCACGCTGCCGAAGGTCATCGACGGGAAAAAGTGGGCGCTCATCTCCTGGACGTCCGGCGATCCGTCCGTGATCGCCGTCAGCGACCGCAGCCAGCAGACGGCCGACACGCTCTTTGACCCCTATGTCGGCGTGGTCAAGACGCCCGCACAGGACAAGACCGTCACCCTCACCGCGACCGTGACCTTCCAGTTCACGGGCACGCAGGAGCAGGCCATCACGGTCAGCAAGGTGTTCACCGTGACCGTTAAGGGTCAGGAGACGACCGTGCGCGAGGACCTGCAGGCCAAGCTCGACGCGGGCTTTGCCGCCTACGGCGGCCTGCGCGACGCCGTGACCGGCCAGCCCCTCACGGAGCGCGACGGCAAGTACCTTGCCGCGAACGATATCCACTTCCCGACCACGCATGACTTCGGCGTGGACGGCAAGTACACCCCCGTGACCATCACGAGCAGTGATGCCGACACCATCGTGCCGCCGGATGTGAACAACGCCGCGCGCGTGGATGTCTACCGTCCGCTGCCCGGCGAGGCGGCAAAGGACGTCACCGTAACGGTGACGCTCACGGACTCCGACAGCGGCATGGCCGTCTCGCGCGACTTTGTCATCGCCGTCCAGCCGCTCACGCAGCAGGAGATCGACAGCGAGCTCGCGCTCATGGCCGAGGTCAAGGCGCACTACTTTGACGGCATCCGCAATGCGAATACCGACCCCAACTACATCACGACTGACCTGCATGCGTTTCGGGAGGTGCATCGCAGCGCCGACGGCGCGCTCGTCTGGACGTATGACAACGCGGACCTGACCGGCAGCGGCATCGTCCCCGTGGCGATGGACGGCTGGCAGACCACCGAGCGGTGGCGTCTGTTCCGCTCGACGAATCCGGCGGTCATCAGCCACGAAAACCTGCTCGTGACGCGCGCGACGGAGCACAAGGCCGTCACGATCGTCAGCGAGCTCTCGAGCGAGACGCTCGGCAAGTACGCCGCGCGCTACCCGGACAACGCCGACTTCCAGGCGCTGAGCCATCAGGCCGTCTCCGCGCGCCTGATCGTCGCCGGCACGGCGCCCACGAGCAGCGAGCCGCAGGTCACGACCAGCACCGTCACCTTCCAGCTGCACACGGACACCGATGTGTGGATCCGGCCGACCATCGTCTACGATCAGCCCGAGGGCACGACGGCGATGGATGTGTTCCGGCAGGTGCTCACAGCCAACGGCTACACCTATGAGGCCAAGGGCAGCTACGTGCAGGCGATCACCCGGCCCGACGGCACGCGCGTGGCCGAGTTCAGCAAGGGGCAGAACTCGGGCTGGCTCTTCCGCGTGAATGATGACTTCCCGGACGTTGCCATGGACGAATATCAGCTTCAGGACGGCGATGTGATCGAGGTGCTCTTCACGGCGGATTATACGCAGGAACCCGGCATGCTCCTGCCGTTTACGGACGTGTCGTGGGATCATTGGGCGTACAGCGCGGTCAAGCGCGTCTACACCCGCGGCCTCATGGTCGGCGTGAGCGACACGAGCTTTGCGCCGGGCCAGACGCTCAGCCGTGCCATGCTCGCGTCCATCCTCTACCGCTTGGCGGGCGAACCGGCCGTGACGGCGGAAAATCCCTTCACGGACGTTCCGGCTGACCGGTGGTATACGGACGCTGTCATTTGGGCGGCCGAAAACGGCATCGTCGTCGGCTGCGGCGACGGCACGTTCCGGCCGAACGCGCCGGCCACGCGCGCGCAGACGGCGGTCATGCTGTATGCGTATGCAAACTTTGCCGGACGCAATACGTCCCAGCGCGCGGACCTGTCCGCGTTTGCGGACGCGGCGGATGTCCCGTCCTGGGCACTGGCGGAGATGCAGTGGGCGCACGCCGCGCAGCTCATCCTCGGCCGTGACGGCAAGCTCCTTGCTCCGAACGCCGAGGCGACCCGCGCCGAGATGGCCACCATCCTCAGCACATTCATCGGCAGGTAATCACAAAAACGGCAACACCCCCGAACTTTGGTTCGGGGGTGTTGTGCGCTTTGGGGAGAGAAGGGGGGGAGCGGTTTCTTATTTTTTCGTGCCGCAGACCTGATACATCCGGTCGTCCGAGATGACGACGTCCACGTCAAAATACGGGGCCATGCACGCGGCAAGCTCCGTTTCGCTGATGAGCGAGATGGAGACCGCGCTGGCTGAGCCTGCGTGGTGCCGGTCGAGCATGGCGCGGCTCATGCCGTGCGCGACGGACAGGCGGCCGCCGGTCTTGAGCAGCGTCGCCAGGTGCGCGATCAGGCGCGCCGGGTCGGGGAAGTGCGGGAAGGCGTTGTAGACCATGCAGCAGTCAAACGGCTGCGGGAGCGGCACGGTCTCAATGTCGCCGCAGAGCACGGTCACGCGCGCGTCCGGGAACTTTTCGGCGGCGCGCCGGGCCATTTCCGGGGCAATGTCCACGCCGGTGACGCTGTGCACGTCTCGCGCCAGATAGTCCGGGAAGAGTACGCCAGTGCCGCAGGCCACGTCGAGCACGTCCATGCCTGCGCGGATGCCGGCGTTGTCAAGAATGGTGCGGATGACCGGCTCATTGCGGATCATTTCCGCGTCCCAGTCCGGGGCGCAGCGGTTGAAAAACGAAATGACGTCACTGCGTTCAATCATCGGCAGGCACCTCCTTCGGGTAGCGCTCGGGGATGAGGCGTGCCTTCATGAGCGCGAACACGATGCTCGGAATGAACACGAGCTGGATGACGGTGCCGGGCCAGCTCTTGACGACGGAGCCCGCGACCCACGTGGCCATGGAGTAGCTGCCGCGCGCGAAGATGAGCGCATTGACCAGACCGTTGACGACGCGGCCGGCGACGATGGCGACGATGAGGCTAATGTAGAGGTCAGCGTACACGTGGCGCGTGCGCACGCAGCGCATCATGATGCCGGCGATCAGGCCGTAGACGGCCAGCTCGATCATCATCGACGGCAGGATGCTCACCGGGGGCATGCCGCATAGTGCGCTCGAGAGCGCGGGACCGGCCAGACCGCACAGCAGGCCGAACTGCCAGCCGCACACGAGGCCGCACAGAAAGACGGGGATGTGCATCGGGCAGAAGATCTGACCTGCGCCCTGAATGCCGTGAAACAGCAGCGGCAGCACATAGCACAGGGCGATGCACACGGCGGTGATGATGGATTTTTTGACGGTAGACATGGTTTGCATCGGACTTCGGTTCCTTTCTGATTTCGGATTTACAGGAGTATTTCCGCTGTGCACACGATGGCGCACAGCGCAAGCGCGCCCCAGCCGCTCAGGGGCAGGGGAACGGACTTTTTTCGGGTGCGGCCGCGCGCGCCGCGGTAGCCGCGCGCCTCCATGGCCATGGCGAGCTCGTCGGCACGCTTGAAGGCGCTGAGAAAGATCGGCACGATCAGCGGCAGCATGGCCTGCGCGCGCTCGTGCAGGCGGCGGCTTTCAAAGCGCGCGCCGCGCGCGATCTGCGCCTTGCGGATGGTGTCGGTCTCTTCGAGCAGCGTCGGGATGAACTGCACGGCGACGGACAGGATCATCGCAATGTCCTCGACCGGCAGCCGCACGAGCCGCAGCGGGCTGAGCAGCGTCTGGATCGCGCCGGTGATCTCGAGCGGCGGCGTCGTGCACGTGAGCACGTTGCTCATCACGAGGATGAGTGCGAGCCGCACCGTCACCTGCGCGCCCTGCACGATGCCGGGCACGGACAGCGTGAGGATCCACCAGTGCCAGATGGCGTCGTCAGTGGCGAAAAACAGGGCGTTCATCACAAAGATGAGCAGGAAAAACCAGCCCATGCGCGCCACGGACGCGAGTGCGGTGCGCAGCGGCAGACCGCAGACGGCCACGACGGCGGCCGTGACGGCGAGCAGCAGCGCATAGCCGAGCCAGGCGTCCGTGCACACGGTGGCGGCGATGAGGATGAGAAAGCCGAAAAACTTCGCCCGCGCGTCCAGCCGGTGCAGGATCGAGGTGCCGGGGGTGAACTGCCCGGTCAGGTGTTCCCTCATGGGCGGCCACCGCCCTTCGCGCGCAGCACGGCCGCGAGCAGCGCGTCATAGCTTGCAATGTCCTGTGGAATGTCCAGCCCGCCCTGCCGGAGCAGGGCGGCGGCGGTGCGGCTCTGCGGCACGCCCAGCCGGTGCGCGCGCATCCAGTCGAGGTCGGCGTAGATCTCCTCCGGCGTGCCGTCGCGCACGAGCTGCCCGTCCTCCAGCACGAGCAGCCGCTGCGCATACGCGCCCAGACAGTCGGCGTTGTGCGAGACCATGAGGATGGTCATGCCGCCGCGGTTGAGCTCGGTGATGAGCCGCAAAAACGCCTCGCGGCCGAGCGGATCGAGCCCCGCGATCGGCTCGTCAAGAATCAGATACTCCGGCTTCGTCGCCAGCACGCCCGCGATGGCCACGCGCCGCTTCTCCCCGCCGGAGAGGCCCATCGGCGGCTGGTCGTGGACTTTCTCGAACGAGAAGCCCACGGTCTCGAGCGCCCAGCGCACGCGCGCCTGCTTTTCGGCGGTGCTCAGGCCGCTGTGCTTCAGACCGAAGGCCACGTCCTTTTCCACGGTCGTCTCAAAGAGCTGGCACTCCGGGTACTGGAACACGATGCCGACCTTGCGCCGCAGGATGCTGCGGTCATAGCGGCGGGCGTGGATGTCCTGTCCGTCGAGCATGACGGTGCCGGCCGTCGGCGTGAGCAGGCCGGCCATGATCTGGATGAGCGTGGACTTGCCGCAGCCGGTGCGGCCGAGGATGCCGACGAAGCTGCCGTTTTCGACCGTGACGGACACATCGTGCAGCGCAGTGGTCTCAAAGGGTGTCCCCGCGCCGTAGACACACGTCAGATTCGTTACTGTGATCGGCATAGTTCCTCCGCAAGTTCCTCGAGCGTCAGCGGGCAGCGGGCGAGCACGATCCCGGCCTGCTTCAGGTCGTAGTACATCTGCACCGGCATCGGCGGCGTGAGACCTGCCGCGGCCAGCAGCTCCAGCTGCGTGAGCATCTCGCGCGCCGTGCCGTCGGCGATCATTTTGCCGTTGTGGATGAGATAGACGCGGTCGGCGCCGATGGCTTCTTCAATATAATGTGTAATCATGACGACGGTCTTGCGCTGCTCTTTGTGCAGGCGGCGGATCGTGCGCAGCACCTCCTGCCGGCCGTCGGGGTCGAGCATGGCGGTGGCCTCGTCGAACACCAGAATGTCCGGCGACAGGGCCAGCACGCCGGCCAGCGCCACGCGCTGCTTCTGCCCGCCGGAGAGCGTGTGCGTCGCGCGGTTTTCATAGCCTGCCATGTCCACGGCGGCGAGCGCCGCGGCCACGCGCGCGGGGATCTCGTTTTCCGGCACGCCGTAGTTTTCCAGACCGAAGGCAACATCCTCGCCCACGATCGTGGACACAAACTGGTTGTCCGGGTTCTGAAACACCATGCCGACTTTGCGCCGCAGCGCCCAGCGGTTGGCGGGGTCGGCAGCGTCCATGCCGTCGACGGTCAGCGTGCCGTGCTGCAGCGGCAGCAGGGCGTTGAAGTGCTTGACGAGCGTGGATTTGCCGCAGCCGTTGTGCCCGAGCACGGCCACAAACTCGCCGGGGGAAACGTGCAGCTGCGCGCCGTTGAGGGAGCGGCGGCCGCCCGGCCCGTCGTAGGAAAATCGAATGTCGTGTGCATCAATCATGATCGGATCGCCCATACTCTTTATCGTGTATTTGACACAAGTATAACAAAAAACGACCGCCGCACAAGCCCGGTGGGGGGATATTTGCGCAAAAAACACCGCACTGCGCAAATCCGCGCCCCCCCGGTTGACGTGCGCACGCTTTGGCGGTACAATAACAGCACGAATCAGAAAGGATGACTGCCATGTACCATGGATATTATTATGGCTTTGATATGACGTATCTGGTGCTGGTCGTGCCGGCGCTGCTCATCGCGCTCATCGCGCAGATCCAGGTCAAGAGCGCGTTTTCGCGCTATGCCGGCGTGCGCTGCACGAGCGGGCTGACCGGCGCGCAGGCGGCGCAGCGCATCCTGCAGGCAAACGGCATCACCGACGTGCGCATCGAGCACATCTCCGGCAAGCTCACCGACCACTTCGACCCGCAGGCGAAGGTTATCCGCCTCTCGGACGAGGTGTATGGCGTCGCGTCGATCGCGGCCGTCGGCGTCGCGGCGCACGAGGCGGGCCACGCCGTGCAGTACGCGACCGATTACGCGCCCATCCGCATCCGCGCGGCCATCATCCCGGCTACGCGCATCGGCTCCAATCTCTCGTGGCCGCTGCTCATTGCGGGGCTGATCTTTAACTGGACGGCGCTCGTCTGGGCGGGCATTTTGCTCTTCGGCCTCGTGACGGTGTTCCAGCTTGTGACGCTGCCGGTGGAGTTCAACGCCTCGCGCCGCGCGCTGGCGGCGATCGAGTCGCGCAACCCTGTCTCTTATACACATCTGACGCTGCCGACGATAAGG
>ERZ1026975.330-NODE-330-length-32768-cov-6.135818_pt1 | contig 32768 bp, 26 predicted proteins | sample MGYA00519561_ERZ1026975 | MGnify/ENA primary metagenome ERZ1026975 (study PRJEB26926, sample SAMN06164672) | human gut metagenome | biome: ENVO:00009003; feature: ENVO:2100002; material: ENVO:00002003 | host: Homo sapiens | place: USA | collected 2012 ... | reverse complement strand
TCGTCTGTTCCTTATATAAAATGAAAGAATTATTGTTTTTCAATGCGATAACGCTCTATTAGCTGCTTAGGCGTACATCCGAAATGTAGCTTGCAATATTGTGTAAACTGAACCTGCGAATCAAACATAAATTTCACCATTAATTCTTTGACCGTTACATCGGGGCGCATTACCTCATCTAATATTTTGCGATCTTTTTGTTTCACAATCCATTGTTTGGCTGTCATTCCGAATACATTTTTAAATTTGGTAAAAAAACTACTTCTTCCCATATTTGAGACATCAATTAATGCTTCGACACTGTCTACCTTCCGATAGTTCTCTATAATCATCTGCTTGAAAAGAAAATCTTGTCCAATAATGGGATAGAATAAGGTGGCAATTTCCTCTTTTGTATAAAATCCGCGTATTAAAAAGAACAGTTCCTTTGCCATTAGTTCGTGCAAGTGTCCGCAGTTCATACCATTCTTTAAACAAAAGGTTAATACTTCCAGGTAGGGAGTAAGGGGATAACGAATTTCAGTGGCTTGAAAATCATATTTGATCGTTTCGCAAATACTTGATAACGATTGTAAAACAAACATATCACAACTACCCGGAGGAGTGTCAAATGACAACGCAACCAGCTTGCCGCCACTACTGCCCCACCCACTGAATACGGACATTTTCGGCAACAGGACCATTGTTCCGGCATTAAACCTTCGTTTACCGAATTGATCCTGGCTAATAACAAATTTTCCATCAAGAAACAGCAGTAAGTAGTTCCAGCATGCGCATTCTTTACGGATAAACAATTCTTGTTCCAACTCAATATATTTAAAACCGGCCTCCACTTGATTTAAGTAATTCCTACACGAAAGATGCTCTTCAACATAAAGCAATTTATTAAGTAAAATTTCATGATCCATATGCTTTTATTTTTAATGTATTCATTTTGTTTGCTTCAGCATTATTTCAGTATTGTTTCAGCACATGAGTTCATAATATACTTATTTACAAAACATTGCAGTGATAATATTACAGATAAATTCAAGCAAAATCGATACAAGATGTAAACCTTTCTGTTTTATTATCAGTATATTATGATAACCAACTACTTGCAGGAGAAATAATTAATCCGGCTCTCTATTCAAAATAGAGCATCAATGAAATTAAAAGTAAAATTTAAATCTTAAACAGATAGATAAGTCATTTTTTATTAATTAAAAACTACTGAATGAAAGTAAAAAGTTTATTTTTGTCGATGTGTGCGATAGTGGCATTGGCAAGTTGTTCACAAAGTGACGATGTGGCTCCTGCAGGGGGTGATGCCCCGGAAGCAAAAGTTATCCTTAAATTGGAAGGAGATGGAGTAAACGCAACAAGGGCGGCGGGTACCGAGGAAGCTGCTACCGAAGGCGGAGCTGCTATTAAGAATGTTACTGTGTTTTTCTTTAACCAGACAGGCTTCATTGTGGGTGCACCACAGTTTATAACGGCTGCTGATATCAATAATCCGATAACTACTACTACGGATGCCGCTGAAGTAGTTGTAATAGCCAATCTCGGTGACAAGACCGGGGATGGTACATTTGATGGCATAGCCAGTCTTTCCCAGCTCCAAAAGCTTGATTTCTCTTCTATTGCCGGCAGTGCGGGTAGTTATACTGTAAACCAGAGCAAGGACAATTTGTATTCAAGTGGAATGGGTGCGATCACATTTAATGATAATGAGGGTACAGCTAGCGTCCAGTTACATTTTGTGGCAGCTAAGATCAAGACGGTAAAGATTGCATGGACAGCTAACCAGAATTATGCTGCTACTGAAGACGCATTGAAGGGTGATAAAACAAAATGGTTTACCATTAAAAAGGTTTATATGATGACGGCGCAGACAAATTCCCCTCTTGTTCCGGCTAATACTGTAGACGCCTCGTGGGGAGGATTTGTTCCGCAGACTTATGCTTTTGCAGGTGGTGTGGCATGGGGTACTGCACCGTGGCAATGGACAGGCGACAATGAGCCGAAGCAAACAGGTGATTATCTTGCAGCCGCTGCGGATCTTGTGGAGAGCACTGCTAATGCCAATCAAATAGATAACGCCCTTGCAAGTAAATCCTGGTATCTGTTTGAAAATTCCCCTGCTTCTACTCATCCGACCGGTCTTGTTATTGAAGTTTTATGGAGATCAAAAGACCAGTCAACAGATGTGAATGACCTTTTGCCCAAGTACTTTACAATGTATTTTGGTGAAAAAGGAGCTGGTGGTGCTACCCAACCGCTTCTTACAGCCGGAAAGACTTATGACATGGCTCTGTCTTTGAAAGGTGATTTTAAACCCGGCGGCAATGCAGGTGGCGGTGGTGACGATCCGACTAAGCCGAGTGTAGACGCTACAGTTACGGTAACTGTAACCGCTGCACACTGGACAACAACCGACGAAATCACAAAAGATTTCCAATAATTCTCGCATCCCCTTCTATTCTTTATAATTAAACAAAAGAAAAATTCTTAGAAATCGGTATGTGCCCGATTGTAATCCGCATTCGGGCACACTCCGTTCTTAGCAAAGATAAAAAAATAAGAAAGAATATCCATTATGACAGGTGACTACAAATTCCGGTTCATGCCGGGGATATTATACTCTATGTTCACACTATTGCTGTTATCAGGATGCATAGCTGAAAATAACGACGATTGTTTCAAGGGTGTCCCTCTGAAAGTGAAACTTCCTGCCGGTATTTCACAGGAAACCATCAAGGATATGAGCCTCTATGTATTTGATGACAAAGACTTGTTGCTTGACATACTCCCTGTGAACAGTACGGAACCTGTTAATTTGGATTATCCGGGTATTCCTACCCTTCATTGTGTAGCCTTGTGCAATACGCAGGACGGTACGATGCTCGTCAGCCCCCTGAAAAAGGGCGATTCATGCTCCGACGGTTTCATATCTATGAAACCCTCCGCACCCACAAGGGATGCACAGAGCATATCCTACACCCCTCCGGCCGATTTATTCTACGGAGAGCTTAAAATAGAAAACACTTCGACGTCCGCCCGTATAGAGGAACAGACTTTGGCTGTTTCACGGATGGTAGCGTCAATGAATATAACCGTACGCGGTCTGGAACTTCTTAGCGGAAGTAGTGACGGCGATTATTCGCTCGTTGTGCATGAAACTGCCAGCCGTCTGGATTTTGAAGGTCATTATGGCGGTACTCCCGCTTCCTATCGATTTTCGCCCCCTTTTGAAGCGGGAAAAGATTATAAGATTCCTCCTTTCAACCTGTTCCCTACTCTGGAAGGAGAAAACCAAGGAGTGACCATCGATATCTATCATGGCACAGAGCGGATCAAAAGTCTGAACACGGACAGCAGCCACCAACCCATCATCCCGGTCGTGGGACAAACCCTGAACGTGCTGTTGGATTTCAAATTGAGCGTCAGTGTAGAGGTCAAACTCACCGAATGGGGAGTAGAGACTGTCTGGAAAGAATATAATTGAATCACCGGACGGTGATTGTACATACAGAAGATAATGTCATAGAATATGAAGAATAACCATATATCGAATTTAAGAAAGTGGGCAATGATTGCCGCTGCAATGATATTGCAAATATCATGTCAGCAGGACGATTCATTCTCCCCGGCTGCGGATTCTGCCATCATCAACCTGTCCGTATCCGCTGCCAATAGCGGAACGACAATGGATAATGATGATACCGCCTCGGCCATTAAGTCCCTTTGTATTCTTCAGTTCAATGCGGATGGAAATGCCTTCGGTACCTTGCGCCATGTGGGTATGGGTACGGAGATAGCTCCGAACAGTGGAAAATACAGCGCTACACTGCTGCAAAGTGTAGACAACAATGACAAATACAAACTAGTCATCCTTGCCAACTTTCCCGATGGCGATTACGGAATCTTTTATCGTATGGGGGGGAAGAGCTATGCGGAAGTGCAGCAAGCCTGCCTGAGCGCGGAACTTAGTGGAGAAAGCAATGTGCTTGAATTTACTGCCGCTCAACCGTTTCCGATGTTCGGGATAGCTAAAGACGGAGCTCCCCAGATTATTACTGAGACGATGAATCTCGGCACGGTGTCATTGGTACGTGCGGTAGCGCGGGTAGATATCGGCATCGGGACAAAAAACGCCGATAACAATACCTGGAACAAAGGCGGCGTGCCGTTTGCCATGACCCAGGTCCAGATATGGAAAGATGGAAAACAATACGCGTATATGCCTGTAGAAAACAACTTCTCTTCTTCGGCAGGGGCATTGGCTATCAACAGTCCTTCCCCTGTCGGAGTTACGGAGACTAAGATCTACGGCAGCGCGTACATTACCGGCACCACTTACTGCTCGGAAAAGATCTACCTTCCCGAAGCCGATTTGCTATGGGGAGATGTATATGACGACAATCACTCCAATCGCCTCGCGATTATCGTAGGAGGAAAGTATAACGGCTCGGATGCGGAAACGTTCTACCGTGTAGACTTCAACTACGATGAGGGGAGTAAGGCTAAGATGGACATCCTGCGCAACCACGTATACCGGTTTACCATCAAGAGGGTGGAAGCCGCGGGCTATGCCACTGCCGGACTTGCGTACAACAGCAAGCCGAAAGGCTTGGATTTCAGCGCCGAAATCGAGCCCTGGGTATCAAACGAACCAACTTCCGTACCTTCCATCCAGGGATACTACCTGACTTATGAGGGATTTAATGGAGAGAATGTGAGATGGACTTACGGCGCGCAATCAAACCAGCGAATTCCGAAGAAAAAGAATTGGTGGGGTACCAATGTATATCTTCCATTCAACTACAATAATTTTTATAAGGAAGGAAATAGTATTTATGCTCCGGATATGCCGGGAGGACAAAACGGGAGATTGTATGCTACGGTGGAGGAGACCCTTGATTATGAAGGTACCTTTCCCAATCTGATGGTTTCCGGTGATGATATGGTAGATGAATCGGGTAATGATAAGGTCCAGTGGAAGACCGGAACTACGCTGACAGCCTTTGACTTATGCCGGGATCTGGAAGAAAACGGATATGACGACTGGAGACTTCCGCGACTCTCGGAACTGGCGTTTATCTATGTGAATCAGGAAAGCTTGAAAGCATTGCGAGGCTTCACACCGTTGTCCGGGACTTATTGGTGCGGGAGCGAGTTTCAGGAAGGTACAACAGACGAGCAACGGAAAAAGTCCGAATCAGCGTGGGCTGTCGATTTTACTGGTGCTACCGCCGGATACGCGTCGCATCATAAGAAAGCAGAAACATTGAAAATCCGTTGCGTACGTCAGCAACAGGATAATCCGAGTTTGAAAAAAAAGTGATTGAAACGATATACAAAGATGAATATGGATACAAACAAGAAATATACCTCGCCCCGGGCAATCCTCCTGACAGCCTTCTCTTTACTTCTGGCAGGAGCCTGTGACAACCGTATCTATGACGGACCGGAGCCGGATACTCCGGCAAGGGAGGTTTCTCTGGACTTCAACGCGTCCATAGAAAAGACGGAGACCGTTCAATCAAGAAATATTACACAGATAGATGGTTTTACCGGAACTTCCTATTCCTTTGGAATGTCCGTCACTAAACGTGATAACGGGAATGAGATTTTCAAGGGATCATCCGACATGAAAGCGACTATGGAACGCTCCGACGTCTCCGCACCGTGGAATTGGTCTTTTATTGATAATTCAACTCATACAAGTGTCACTCCCGTGGGGGCGGAAGGTAAAGCGTTAAAAGTGGTTGCTTACTATCCGCCTGTCTCATCCGCTACCAAGGATGTCTATACGGATGGCATCCCGTTTGATTTCTCCGCCAGGACCGGTCTCCAACAGACGGATCTGCTCTACAATACCGACACCATCTATCCGTTCACTGCATCCAACGACCCGAGGGTAACTATTCCTTTACGCTTCCGGCATGCCTATACGTGGATCGTTCTTAACATCACGAAATATGTGGATAAAGGACCGGAGTTCAAGCTGAGCAGTGTCTCCCTGGATAACATAGGGGGAGGCTGGATTAAAAACAAAGGAGCGATTGACCCGGAAACAGGGTTGGTAAAGGAGGGAGCCACCGCCGGTCCGATAGGAGTAACCGTAGACCCTGCTGCGGTATTGTCCACTACGAAGGTTCTCACCTACGAGTTTCTGGTTCCCTCGTTCATGGATTCCAAAGTCGGTGACGGCGACCTACTCATCGTATTGAATGTCAATGGAATTAATGAGCTGTTTACGCTGAGTAAGCTCTATCTTAACAAAAGTGAAGATGGTAAGTCGTTCGGTTTCAGACAGGGATATAAAAACACGTATAATCTGGTCTATAATAACTCCGCTCTGAGTTTAAGTATTCAGAGCTGGAATTCAGAGGTAATTAGTGGTAATTTTGGAGATAATGTAACGCCTCCCGGCTCCGGAAGCTATATGCGGTTAGATTTATCAAAGATAAATGCCGTTCCAGCTCCTACCGGATATTATTGGCCGAAGGCCCTTCTGCCGGGCGGTCAATATGCAACTACATATCCTCCAAAACCGACCTTTTTAGCCGCCGGTACGCATACGTACAAAAACTACTTTACTACTGTGGACTATGGCGGTAACGGATCTTATGTGGGTGTTAAAGCACCAGACTCCTCAAAACTGCCCACGGGCGACGACGCTATAAAGATTACGGATGATGTAAACGTCTATACAAACGAAAAAGCTTATCCGGTAATTCAGATAACCAAAGAAGATGTCTCCGTCATGCCTGTTCCATGGCAAAATGAAAACGGCGAGTTGGTTGCGAAAGAACTTTGCAGAAAATATAACGGGGGTGGTTTTCATGACTGGAGACTTCCGAGAGCCACAGAGTTGCGGGCGGTATGGGTACTGGTAGCATCTAATGGAAATATATATAAAGAATTGAACTTTGGAAAGGACGAGAATCGAAATAAACCATACTGGACCGGTACGGAAGTAGCTACAGGCGAAGCATGGGGCATGTCTTTTGATTATGGAAATGGTCTTGCCGATACTAAGTTGGTGATATCTCCGTACGAGAAGAATACGACGGGTTCTGTGCGCTGTGTCCGTGATGCTTCATAAGTAATGATATTATAACAATATGCAAATGAACGATATTATCATGATCAAAAAAATAATTCCGGTATGTATCGCCTGCCTGATCTTAGGGGGATGCACGGAGGACAGCCTGTTGCCCGGCCCGGGAACAGCTTCATCTCCGGAACCGGTGACCGTGAAGCTCACCCTGGGCATAGACGGTTATAATACCTCGTCCGACGGGAAAACACGTGCGGAGGAAATGCCTCCTGTGCTTAGGATGTCTTCGCCGGATATGGATGTGGAACTTGTGGCGACACCTGCCGTCACAAGGGCAGCTTCGTCTCCTGCCGTGAGTATTGCTGAAGATTATGCCGTTTATTCGTACATGGGCTTCCAGTTTGACGGAACACTACCGAGCGGAACACTGGTGGAAAAGAAATATTTTACTTCTCCGGACGGCTCCATCAAGACAGATGAGGTGGAGATTCAATCTACGGGAGGGAAGAAAAACATGATTGTGGTTTTGGCCAACGTCAATGAGAGTGACTTTAGCAGTATAACAGTAGGCAGTTCCACCTATGCGGATTTACAGAAACTCTGTATGACACGGGTGGCAGATAATGATACTATTTTCCCCAGAAAAAAGCTGACACTGACAAAGGACGGCGCCCCGCTACAGGAAAACGGAAAGGACATGGAAAGAACAGGAATCGTCATGTGCGGCCAGGCTGCCGCTGAAATCTCTGATGGCAAACAGCTATACGTCTCTTTGAAGCGCACCGTGGCAAGAGTACAATTCAATATAACAACCACTTTTAAACATTTTATAGACGTTCCGCATACGTGGGAGGTAGACTTGATGAACATTCCCACGCAGAGTTATTATAATGTGATTGGAAGAAAAGCCGTTTTCCCTTTAGTGGATTTGACCAGATCCGACTTTTTTTGGTCTGAAAAACTCGCTGAGAAGACAACCGTCGCAGATCCTGTGATTAATACGGCGTCTGTATACATCCCGGTCAATCTCCAGCAGAGCGTACCGACCTCTACGCAGAGTACCCGCCGCGATAACTCACCGAAGGGCGGCACTTACCTTCAGATTATAGGGCTGGAGAGTAAGAAGGTCGAGGGTACCGTTGATTTGCATATTATAAAAGATTTCTCTATCTACCAGTTGTTTTTGGGAAAGAACTTCACGACTGATTTCAGCGTGTACCCCAATTACGACCTGACTTACAACATTGTCCTGAAAGGAAATAGCGAGGAAGACACCAATGTAGTCCGGTTGATACCGGGCTATTTCTCGGGAGAACTTACGGCATACGACGCGAATGGTAATCGCTTGTCGTCGGTCACTGACGCGAATGCCGTTAAATGGAGATACCCGAACAAGATCGAAGTTTACTTTTCGGACGGATACTATCCGGCGGGAAGTACGTCCGCAACGCCGGGAGATAAGGAACTGAAATGGTATGCGGGAACGGCGCCACTCGACAAACAGGGAGCCACTTCGTTGACGGACGGACCTGCGAATACCGCACGATTGCAAGCCGCCGGCGTTCCTTGGGAAGACTATGCGGCTGCCCATACCTGCTACCGCGGACTGAATGGATACGACCAGGGAAAACCGGCCGGTGATATCCTGTGGTATCTTCCTTCTATCGGCGAGTTGATAGGAACCTGGATTTCCTCTTCAAGTACGGCAAGCCAGCTGAGCCCCAGTTACTGGTCGTCCACCGCCTGTCCGGATACCGATGGGGCCTTTGTCATCACGAATGAAGGGAGGGTGTACTCCGACGCTGTCGGCAATACGCATTATGTCAGAGGTTTCCAGGACCCGGGCAAAGCCCAGCATACGGAACTCGGACAAAGCCCCACATGGAGCAATTAGCGATAAGTAAACGAAATGCAACCTAATAAGAAATGAAGATGATGAGTTTCAATACCTGTTCCATTCTATGGACCGTTTTATTCTGCTTCGGCCTTCCTTCGGGAGTTTTCGGGCAGCATATCCAGAAAGAGACTGTCGGCGGAAAAAAGTATGCCGTTATTTATGCGGACAGCCTGGCTGGAGCCGCCCAATGGGGAAGCGGAGTAATGATGATGCGGGACGGCACTACCATCCGGCATCAGGTTTCCAAAGGAAACGGAGCAAATTTGAGCGTCAATGACAGAATACCGTTTCGCTTTATTGTGGCACCCGAGGATGTGGGGGACAATGATGAGAATTGGATGGTAGCGCAAGGAGTAAATGATGGCGGGCGGGATGATAATCCGTATTTTGCCACCCAAAAAGATACAGGATGCCGTTTGTATGGTAAGTCCGGCCAACCGGGTGCAGGGCGTAATTGGCGTGTTCCCACTCAACGCGAGCTGCAACTGATGTGGATGTTTCGTGAAGCCATCGGGGTGATATATAACACCAATCCGATGGAAGAAGCCGGCAAGGCGAAAAGATACTGGACTTCCACTGAAAAGGGGACGGACTATGCCTGGTTTTTCGACTTTACTCCGGGGAAACCTCACTGTGATACCCAGGATAGACGTACGGCGACCGGTATGGTGAGATGTGTAAGTGATTATTAATCAATAATGGAAGAAGTATGAAAATTCCGAAATTAGCAATAGATAAAGAAAGTAAGAACCTGTATCATATCTACTTATTCTATGTAGAAGAGAAATGGTGGAGCTTCGGATATTCCGCCTTTTACCTAAGTCTTATGTATCCGGTATTGGAAGTTACTGAAGAAACCTCCCCGGAGTATGACGGGCAGATACCTTGTATCCACGTGCCTGAACAGTATCTGTTAAAACTCTCTGATTCCTATAATACTCTGGCTTCAGACGAATGCATACAAGTTAGTGCTCCACCCGCCATATACTGTTACCGGAAAGCGTATGACGAATGGCGTGTGGCACTATCGGTAAACTAATATAAACTTTTTATATTGAAACATCAATGAGACGATTCGTACGATATTGCATATTATCCTTTCTCCTGCTGCTTGCAGGTAGCCTTACGACTCATTTGCAGGCACAGTTTTACTCAGTACAGGCCAATACGCTAAAATTGGCCACTACCACATTTAACGTGGAAGGCAGCATGCTGCTGGATAAACACTGGACCTTGAACATGGGTATTTCTTATAATCCCTGGAACTTCAGTGACACACGAAAAATAAAGCATTTCCTGATAGAACCCGGTGCGCGTTACTGGTTCTGGCAACCCTACGCCGGAAACTTCATCAGTATGTATGCCATGGGCGCACGTTTCAATGTGGCATGGGATAAGCTGCTGGGGGGCAATTACCGCTACCAGGGGTGGGGATATGGCGCAGGAATGACCTACGGACGCTCCTGGTTGCTAAGCAAGCGCTGGAACATGGAAGTGGAAGCAGGCTTGGGGCTGCTTGTCACCCCTTACACGAAATACCGTTGCGAACATTGCGGTGACAAGGTGAAGTCGGGCACTTATTTTCTTCCGACACCTAAGCTGGCATTTAATCTTGTTTATTTATTCTAAGGTCGATCCTTCACTCACCCCATGGGTATATGAGAAGTACTAAAAGTTTCTATATTCTGTTCCTGATCATGGTTATCACTGCATGCTCGCCATTCGGCAGGCTCTACAAGGAGCAGCCGAGGGTGACGCTGGCATTGCCCGCCGCGGGGCAGAGCACGCCTGTGGCGGCAGCAAAGCCCGATTCCGCCGTTGCGACTCCGCCCCTGAACTTTGTGTTTGTGAGTGACAAGGGCGACAGCATCCCCGTGGGCATGTCCGTGGAATGGGATAGCATAAACAAGGAGAACCTGACCACCATGGCGCTGGATGAAGTAGTGGTATCTGCCAGTTCCACCCGCAACACGGCGGAACGCAACGGGCTGATTAACGTGGAGTTCGTGGTAACGGTACCCCGTGCCTTGCAGCAGGATAACTGGATGGTGAATGTGCGTCCGGTGCTGATGCGTGGCGATATGCCCGACTCCCTGAAGGAGCTGCGCTTTACGGGACAACGGTTCCGCGAGTCACAGGAGCGTGACTACCGGCGTTATGACCGTTTTCTGGAAAAGATTATCCCGGATTCGGTTAATTTCTACCGGACTTATGTCGACTATCGCTCTTTCGAGCGTTACCTGGAACGTTTGAAGTGGTATAAGCGTGGATTGGAGAAACGCTGGGCGATACAGGGCGCCAAGAAACGGCTTCCTGACCCGTTGCTGCTGCGCTTTGAAATGTTCAACCGGCAGTCTGCCGAACGCGACAGCCTGATGCAAAACCGTATGCTGGAGAACGCATACCGTATGATAACACGCCAGTGGTGGCAGTATGACCGTGCTTTGGCACGGGTGAACGACACGCTGCAATATCAAAGCAAATACCTGTTGGAACGCTTTCGCTTCTTCAACGACAAATGGGCGAATTATGCCAAAAGCCGGGAGGATTATGCCAAAGCTCAGGCGGAAGAATTGATTGCCCGTAAAAGTTTCTTCCATGACCGGGCGTTGAGTTCCGCCGCATGGCAGTCGGAACACGGCTTTAACCGGAAGCGGGAACCAGGAGCAGAACCCGGTGCGCGGATCTACTCCCCCCGGTTTGATTATTTCAATGAAAAGATGGAGCAGTTGGACGCCGCCCTCTACCGGTATTACCGCATCAAGGGCGCGCGTGCCGAGAAGAAGGAAAACCTGAAATTCCTGCGTGCCTTCCTTGCAGGGAATGACACGACACACCTGAGCCGTGAACAACTCACGGAAAAATATATCCGCCGTTATGAGAAAGTAAAGAACTTCCTTCCGATGTTCCATTTTCGTCGTCCGGATCTTGACACCCTGCCTCCTTCGTGGATAAGGGAGACGCACTATAAGGAGAGGACGGGCCGACCGGATACGTTACAGACACGGAAGGTCTTGCTATCGCAGTTCTCGAAAGAAGAGATATACACATTTTATGAAGCGCACGGGCAGGGAAAGCAATCTTTATACACCTATCGCCGCAGTCTGCCCGACTCGGTGCAGCGACGTACTCCCGGACGCAAGGCATTCAGGGATTTAGAACTCAGCCGGGTGGACTCGGCAGCTACGCTCGACCGTTACATGCGTCGTTACGAAACCCTGCGGTCAGCTTATCCGCAGTACCACCTGAAACGCGAATTGTATAACATACATCCGCCTGCCCTGCGGCATACCGCAAAGCAGGCAGGTTATGGAGAACGGATAGCGCGCATCAATTCGCTCGATTCTACCACTCTGGTAAAAATGTTCTATAAAACGCAGAAGATTGCCCGCAATGAGGCGCGCAAAGCAATTAAAGATGAAAAGTTTCGTGACATCGTGCGCCATCCGTTCAACCCGGAAGCTAAACTTGACACTGTGATTTATGCTGCCGACCAGGTACGCTTTCTCTATTCGCAGAAAGTGCCCGCGGATGAAAACTCGGCGCGCATGAAAGTGTACGTGGTGGGCAATGTGCTGAACAGCAACGGAAACGAATATCCGCTTCCCAAATCGGATACGCTGACTTTTTTGGTGAGTTCGATGACAAAGTTCGTTGACAAGACTCCCCGCTTTGTGCGTAAAATCGTCACCCGCGACGCGGAAGCGAATACAAGCGTGAATTTTTATTTTCCCAAAAACCGTTTTAATCTGGATGAATCCATCGATGTGAACCGGAAGGGAGTGAAACAGGTGAGGGACCTCACTCTGGCGCTGATGACCGATCCCGTGTACATAATAGACAGCCTGACGCTCTTTGCTACTTCTTCTCCGGAAGGTAATTGGCGCGTCAATGGAGAGATAGCGCAGAAGCGTGCGGAATCCATCCGTAACATTCTGGTGCGCGACTTCACTCAACTGTATGATTCACTGGCCGTCGGCGCCTCTATGGAGATGGACGAGTCGGGCAACATCAGACGGCGGGAGGTAAAAGACGAGATCCCGAACCTGCCGCAACTGATAACGGTACGCACTGTTCCTGAAGGATGGGAGAAACTTAGGCGTCTGATCGTAGAAGACCAACACTTTGTGGGTAACAGGGGCGCCATCTTGCGGATAATAGATAAGGAGGCGGACCCCGACCGGCGTGAATGGCTGATTAAGAGCCAGTATAAGGCAGAGTATGCCTACATGCTCGACAAGCTCTACCCGTCCGTACGTGCGGTGGACTTCCGCTTCACCCTTTCCCGCCGGGGCATGCAGCAGGATACGGTATATACAACTGAGCCGGATACGGCGTATGCACGGGGAGTGGAGTGTCTGGAGAAACGTAAATATGCACAGGCGTTGGAAATTCTGCGTCCATACGAGGATATGAATACGGGTATTGCCTATATGTCGCTGGGGTATGACAAGGCCGCTTTGCGGATATTCGGTCATTTGCCTCAGACAGCCGACGTCAAGTACATGCAGGCCATTCTTCAGGCACGTTTGGGAGATGAAGAACAGGCTGTACGGTTATTGCTCAGTGCGGTGGATATGGACGAAAAAATGAAATTCCGCGCGAACCTTGATCCCGAATTGTCTGCGTTGGTGAAGAAATACGGTCTTTTTAAGGAAGAGGATGATTGGTAATTAAATGGGAAACAGATGAAGCTTTATAAAAACAGTATTAATTTAAAAAAACGACAATGAATAAAAAAGAGTTGGTTCAGGCAGCGGCAGAGTATAGCGGCATGCCACAAGGAGAAGTAGAGAAAGCTTTGAATGCTATTTTAGAGAGTATGAAGCAAAGTTTGAAGAAAGAAGAACCTGTTACATTGGTGGGGTTTGGAACCTTGCAGGTGAAAAGTCACGCTGCACGGAAAGGGCATAACCCCTCTACAGGAGAGAGCATGCAGATTCCTGCCAAAAAAACAGTAAAATTCAAGGCGAGCAGCGTATTGGAGGTGGGTTCAAAATAATAGCAACATATGGGGCGGTTAATGAGTCGCAGGTTAATAATTCTGATTTTTTTCTCTTGACTTTACTCATTGATTCTGACCGGATGTTTGCAGGGCTGCCATCTTCCCCACTGTATCGGTATATGGAGTACTTTGTTGTCACAAGGGGGACTCTTGGACCGGTAATCGGTGGCAGCCCTTATAATTTTGTAAGATAGGCATTTTCCTTTTATATCGTAGCTCCTCTTGTTGATGGGCTATGGCATTGTATAAAAAGATATGAAGACCCGATTTTTCAGTTTAATTTTCCCGCTGTTTATCTTTATGGGGGTAACAAGTTGTGCGTTCGCTCAAACAAACAGCGGTTTGAGTGTACAACAGAAATATCAATCCTTTACCTTGCCGTCAATACCGGTTACGTTGATCGAACCGGCAGCTCGTATCGAATATCTCGTGCAGCATTATTGGGAGAATTTTGACTTTTCGGATACGGACTTGATTTCACATCCGGAGATAACAGAACAGGCATTTGTTGATTTTATCAGTATACTGCCATCGGTGTCGTCTAATGAAAAAATAGACAAGAGCATGGTGAATTTGATGGAATCGTCTTCCGCCAACAGACGTATGTTCACTTATTTTGTGGGACTTGCAGAGAAGTATCTATATGATCCGAATTCACCTTTGCGCAATGAAGAGTATTACATCCCTGTTCTTAAGTATATGGTCTCGTCTCCCCGGATGGACGAGGCTCACAAAATCCGTCCGCGACACCAGCTAAAGATGGTAATGAAGAACCGTCCGGGAAGCATTGCTATGGACTTTAAGTATACAACATCGTCCGGGACGGTTGCCAGGATGTCATCCATTAAAGCAGATTATACCGTATTGTTTTTTAATAACCCGGATTGTCCCAATTGTAAACAGGTAAAGGATTATATGAAAGACTCAGTACTGTTTAACCGGATGACACGGACGAATTCCAAACCTTTACTCCGTATTCTGGCAATATATCCGGATGCGGACTTGCCATCATGGAAACGTGCGGATTATCCCGATATAATGATTAACAGTTACGATGCCGGGCAAAGCATTGTGACCCGGGAACTCTATGACTTGAAAGCCAGCCCCACACTTTACCTGCTTGACAAGGATAAGCGGGTGATACTGAAAGATGTTACGGTTGAAGAAATAGGGAAGTGGCTGGATAAATTACTGTAATTACAATCAACCGGAAATGTCCCAAGCTAATATAGCAGGAACAATGATGGAAATGCGAATATATAATAAAGCGGTTAAAAGAAAAATATATTGTTTGTTTTGTTTGTGTTTATGGGTAAATCCCATCTTTCTCCATGAAAAAAGTGGTTATATGTATTCGTTCCATCCGGTGGGATGGAACGAATACTTTAAGAATTTTAGTATGCCGATAATAGTAGAAGATATAGGTAAATGAATAACAGAAAGCCGGTATATGCCGATAACCGTTCCTCCGGAAAAAATGCTCTGAAGTCGCATTTCTTAAGGTAACAGGTACTTAAAGTTAAGATAAAAAAAATGAAAAGGTTTTCCGGAAACAATCACGATGCCGTTAATTTTGTGTTAATTTGTAGATGCTAACTAAATGTAGAACAGAAATTGAGGAGATAAAAAGACATGAACTACCCTTACAGCATACTCATATTTACGTGGTTGATTGCAACAGCCGGCTTTAACGTAACACATGCAGCAGATAACCCTCTGCCGGACAGTCTGCTGACCGACGACTCTGTTTATGAATACACCTTTTCGGATTTTGACAAGGCGGTGCAAATTATGAAAGAACTGCGCAAGCGGGATACCTATTCCGAGTACCGGCTGGACGTGACTGAGGGAGATCTGTACTTTAATACAGGCCGCTACCTGCAAGCGCTGAAATATTACAAACGGGTGATGGAAAGCGACACTGTGCGAAGTAGCGACAAGGAATACATGGAGCAGGTACACCGCATGATTTCCTGCTACGACTGCCTGCACGACGAGGCGAAGAAAGCGGGCTATGTGCGGCTGCTGTTGCAGAAGGCGGAGCAGTGCGGCAACATTGAGATGAAATCCATCGCCCTTTTCAATATGGGAAAGATGATCTATTACCAGGAAGACAAGTCACGGGGCTATGAAATGATAAAGGAAGCCATCTCCCTGATGAAGCAGACGGACTATAAATACAAATATGATAACCTACGGTACAATTACAACTCGCTGTTCATCATGCAGCAACGGGACAAACATTACGAAGATGCGCTGCAAACGCTGGAAGAACTGGAAAAGGTGGTGACGGAGGCAACCAACGAGGAACCGGGCATCGGCAATCTGGCGGAGAAGGAACTGAAAACGCTGTATGCACACCGTGCGGTCGTATTTTCCCGACTGGGACGGATCAGGGAAGCGGACGAAGCCTACCGGGCATGGGAAGCCATCGGGGAGACATACACCAAAGATGATTACCTGATTATCCCTTATCTGATGGACAGGAAGCGGTACGACAAGGTGATTGAGATGTACACGCCGCGCGAAGCCTTCCTGTATGCTAACAAGGATACCATCAATTACCACATGATGACGGTGAAGCGTTCGCTCGCCAAAGCCTACGAGGGTAAAGGGAACTACAAACTGGCATCACGGTACTATGAAGCACTCGCCATTCTGACGGACAGCCTGAAGGCAAGAGAACAGCAAAGTTCCGCCATCGAACTGGCAACGGTATATGAGACGCATGAACGGGAAGTGGAATTGCATGAACAGACAGAACGGGTAAAGAGGCGGGGCGTCATGCTATTCTCTTCTGGAGTGGTGCTTGTTATCCTGCTGGTGCTGTTTGTAAAGAATGTGCAATACAGCCGTACCGTCCGCAAAAAGAATGTCGGCATGGCAGGCACTATACAAGAATTGCTTGTCTACCGTGACAACCTCTACCGGACCGAAGAAGAGCTGGCGGTCCAGAAAGCGGAGAACGCCCGTCTGCTCAAAGCTGCTACACCGGCATGTATGGCGGTTGCGGGCAAACAGGAGGACACGGAACAGAAATGTGGGCAGGAAGAGACTGAAGAAGAACTCCGGACTGAGAATGCCGGGAACGCCTCCGCAGTCTCTGATAAGGAACTGGAAGAAAATGCAGCCTTGTTCCGCAAGCTCGACCGTATGGTCACGACCGAAAGACTGTTCACCCAGAAAGACTTCTCGCGTGAAGGGTTGATGAAATGCATCCGGGTGGACAAAAACCGGTTGGCAAGAATCTTGAAACAGAATGTGCATGCTGATGCCACGGAGTACATCAACAACAAACGTATGGAGTATGCTGTCGTGGTACTGAAAGAATATTCCGAATACAATATCGCCACCATAGCAGAAATGTGCGGCATAAGTGTATCTTCTTTTAACCGGACATTCAAAGGCAAATATAAGATGACCCCGAACGATTATAGACTCACTTTGTAAGAGCTTGATATTCAGTATGGGCGGACAATGTAACCGAACCTTTCGGACGATATGACCGAACAAGTACCTTTTGAAACATTGCTGTCCCAGCCACTTTCGGTAATTTTACCGGTAATAACTAAAAAGTATATGGTAAGATGGCTGGAAATATCTGCAAGGATAATCAATCATACTTAATTTTTTTAGACAGGCTAAAAATGATACAAATGTATTCGCAAAACTTAAATACAATAATCATGCATCGCTAAATAATGAAAAAACAATTTTTACTCTTTCTTTTCCTGATTCCGGTTTTTGCCTGCCAAGACGAAAAACAGGAGTCTTTCCCACTCAAAGATGCCGTTGAGCAAGACCGTGAGGCGTTAATAGCCCTCTACCAGACATTGGACGGCGATAAGTGGCGGGATAACACGAACTGGTGCTCTAATAAGCCGGTGTCGGAATGGTATGGTGTAGATGAGGTAGATGAAAAAGGCCGGGTAGCACAGCTGGATCTTACTCTGAATAAGGTATCCGGTGTTTTACCGCCTGAGATAGGGCAATTGACTGCTTTAAAAACTTTGAAGCTGAATTATAATAATCTTCAGGGAGAAATTCCGGAAACGCTTGGCAAACTGATTAATCTTGAGTCTTTATATTTGAGTAGTAATAAGTTGACCGGTCCCATTCCGCAATGTATAGGAACTTTGGCTAAACTGAATGTACTGTACCTCCAAAGCAACCGGCTGACCGGCACCATTCCCGAGAACATTACAGACCTGAAGAATTTATCTACGCTTTATCTCAATGATAACCGACTGACCGGCAGCATTCCTGCCAACTGGAAAAAGCCTCACAGACTTGCCTTTCTGGCTTTGAGCGGTAATGAACTGCAGGGCCCCATTCCCGAGTGGATGGGCGAAATAGCCATGAATAATAACATATTTAACCGGTTGGCTCCCCAAAATAAAGGTCATCAGCTCTATGTAGAAATGAATTCCGGGAGTGGTGTCGTGCATGCTGACGGCGAATATGAACAATACATGACGGCAACAAAAGGTACGGGATATTCCATCGTGGTCATTGGCGATGGATTCATCCGTGAGGATAATGCTGTGGGCGGTTGGGCAGAGACATTGATGAAAAAAGAGGTTGACTATATGTTTTCGCTGGAGCCTTTCCGTTCGTTGAGCGATTATTTCAATGTATATCTGGTCTATGCCCGGTCCAACGAGCGGGGTGTCGGTTCGGAAGAGTATGAAGTGGACACGAAGTTCAGGCTATATGCGTGCGATGGTTCAAATATGAATATGAATTTACCGGGTTCCCGGGGTAGCGTCACCAACGATTATTTGCAGGAAATCGGCTTACACTTGAAAACACCCTTTTCTGCGGTCTTCCTCTCCAATTCGTTTGTTTCCGCCGGAGCTGTTGAGCAGTACGACAACTTCAATGTGGCATGTACGTGTCCTTTATATGCTACATTCGCTCATGAAGTCGGAGGACATGGTGTTGGCTTGCTGAGTGATGAATATATACTCTACAATACAACAATCCCGGCAATCCAAAGTATGTATATATCAAATGCTCATAAGCAGGGACTGTATTTGAACGTAGATGTCACCAACGACCCTAAAAAGATAGTGTGGAGTAAACTGCTGGCTGATTCCCGATATGCCGGACAGGCGGGCATTTATGAAGGAGGAAGTTGGTATGCCAAGGGAGTGTGGCGCTCCACGGAAGAGGGTATCATGTATGCCAATACAAGTATCAATGATCGTTTTAGCGCCGTAAACAGGTGGATAATTTACAAGCGGATAATGTTGGCAACGGTACCCGGCTGGAAATATGATCACGAGGAGTTCGTGAAATTTGACGCTCCGGGACGTGCTGAATGGCAAGCGAGCCAAGAAGATAAATAATATTACTAACTATATAAATATGAAAATATTAATCGCCATTGTACTCATCAGTCTGTCAACTGTTACGTATACTCAAGATTATTCAACGGATTCATTTGCAGATAGTGCCTGCACAGATACACTCAATCTGAAACTTATTCCGAAAGAAGAAGCGGCAAGCCTGCTGCGATTGGAAGACGATATGTCGCGTCAATGGAATCACTTCGATATCATTGCTCGCTTGAAAGGTAAGGAAGGGAGTAGAGAAGATTTACTTGAGTTTGCCGCCCGGCAAACTCGTGACTGGACGGAAGAAGAAAAGTCTTTCTTGGACAAATCGCGGGACACTATCAACTGCATTATCCGAAAAAAAAGGCTACACCTTTCCTACCCGAAAGAAATATGCATGTTGAAAACTACAATGCTTGAAGAGGATGGAGCAGGAGGTTATACCCGCGGCAATTACATCGTGCTCATCAACAAGATAACAACAGCTCCGCAGAGTCTTGTAAACCAGCTTGTGGCACATGAATCCTTCCATATCCTCACGCGCAGCAATCCGGAGTTCCGCAAGCAGATGTACAGCCTCATAGGTTTTCATATCCTGCCTCGCGAGGTGGAGTTCCCACAAGAGTTAAGAGAACGCATCATCACCAATCCCGACGTTATTCGTCACGACAGCTATGCCACTTTTACCATCAACGGAAAGAAGACGGATTGTATCATGGTGACATGTACGATGAAACCATATGAAGGGGGAAAGGTTTTGAAATACATGCAGACGAGACTTGTAGCGATAGACAGAATTAATTGCAAGGCATTGGAAAAGGATGGGAAAGCGGTGATTTACTGCATAGATGATGCGGGGGATTTTTATGACAAGGTAGGCAGAAATACCAATTATACCTCTGATCCCGAAGAAATATTAGCAGACAATTTTAGCTATTTACTGACAAATAAACAAGAACTGGAAAGTCCCCACATTATAAGGAAAATGGAAACAATATGTCGATGAGAAAGATTCTACAGGTATGTTACTTTTTAAGGAACGAGTAAATACTTAAACTCCGCCGGGGGCGGAGTTTGCGGAAGCAGCATCACTTGTGTATATTTTGCAGAATGTGATGCTGCTTCATCATTCAAAGGCTTCGCTGCGAAGCATGTTCACTTCTTTTTCGGTGAGGAAACTCCATTCTCCGTAGCGAAGCGACTTTTTGGTAAGTCCGGAAAAAACGCGGTTTAGCTTGCTTACACTGTAACTGAGCGACCGAAATACTCGGCGCACGATTCGTTTTTTCCTTGAATGGATTTCGATTCCGACTTATTTTTATCCACAGGAGATGTTTCTTGAACGACTATAAGCTCACTTTGTAAGGGTTTGATATTCAGTATAGGCGGACAATGTAACCGAACCTTTCGGACAATATGACCGAACAAGTACCTTTTGAAACATTGCCCTCCCAGCCGCTTTCAGTAACTTCGCAGGCAACAACTAAAATGTATATGGCATGATGGCTGGAAGTCTTAGAAATATTAGCTGCTTTGATTTGGGCATTTGGAATAATTTTCCAATACACAGGAGATGCCTGTATCCTAAATATATTGCTGAAAAATCCCCCCTTTCTTTTTTAATTTTCAAAATATTATTCCTTATTATATCACTTCTTATTTGCCCTGCCATGCCTATGTATGTCATAAACATAGTTCCTCTGGGCAAGGACGGATGTGTATTTGGTTTTTTCCTTCTGTCTGTATTTCTTATTATTTCCTTATGTGGTGATAATAATCCTTACCTCATACCTTCTTTACTACAGACATCGGTACCATGAAATGTGGGAAGGTCTGGTGCGCTATGTCCATATCTATCTCGAAATAAAGGACTTTGTGCCAATAGATAAACGCCCTATTGTGAACAATCTATTCATAATTATGTGCACAATAGGGTAAAGTAAATAATATAAAGTAAACTCATCTTATAATTAAAAAAAACAAGATTTATGAAAAGTATCAAGGCCATTCTGGCGAAAACCGCCATCTGCCTGTTTATGGCAGCCAATCTGACAACCGTGTTTACCTCGTGCAGCAACGATGATGACAACTCCGGAGTAACACTGCCGGATTTGACCGGAGAACTTACTTTGAATATTCCCGAAAACCAAATCGGAACCGGGCAAACGTTTACGGTCAGCTTCAACCTACCTCCAATGCCCGATGGCGTTATCAGCCGTACGTGCAGCATAAGTTTCAATCCCTATTCGGGAGAAACTATGGATAAAGGCACTGTAATAAACGATGTTTATACCCAGCGGATGTGCATTGAAAAATCAGGGACATACACGCTGAGGCTGGAGGTCGCCAACACGGCGTCTGCTCCTTATCCCGATGGCTCTACGAAGGGCCTTCAATATTTAGAAAAGAAAATTACCGTGGTTGACACCGACATCTACTATTCCTTTTGGGGCGAAACAATGGAAAGAACAAAGATAAACAATGGCAACATGACATTGACTAAAGAAACTCCCAACAAGTCATTGCAATACGAATACACCTCTTCTTTCAGCGATGCGTCGTTTTTGGGCGGAGAATTGAAGGACGGAACAGCTTCACTGATTTTCCAATACATTAGCAACGGGTTAAATTCAGTGGCGGAATCATCTCCCTGCAACGTAACCCGTCCTGGAAAATTCATAGCATCTGTCTATATATACATGGAGAATATGGGAGCGAAAGCAACAGAAGAAAAACCGATGTGGATTGTAGAGAACCCACAATGCGGAGAACTGTTCGACCAATGGATTAAAAGCCGGGACAAATCCCTCATTACCCAGTTGGACGAACTGTTGAAAGCAGAAACAGAACCCGCTGTGGGATTCGGTTTCACACAAAAAAATATGCCGATAGGACTTACCATCGACTTTTCCAGTGCTACGGATTGTGATCTGAATATCACTTATGGCAAACCGTATAATTGATCTGTCTACAACAAGCCTCCATATCTCCGGTTCGAACAAAAAAAGATAAAAAAATGATAAAAAAGAGATGGTTTTTCCTGTTGTTTATGTTTGTTGCGGGAAGTATTATTCCCGCGGCTGCACAGTGGCGTGTCGGAGTGCAGGCGGGATATACGCACAATTCCCTGGCAACCGAGTCCGGTTATTTCTACGATCGGCGTTATGTGGGTTTGGGAGGATTTTCGGCAGGAATCCCGGTTCAGTATGAGTTTTTCGACTGGCTGGCAGTGCAGGCGGAACTTTCCTATGTGCAGAAGAATTACGGTATGCGGCGGTCAGGATATTACAAGGAGTTGCATGAGGACATGACGAACCATTACCTGTCTGTGCCCCTCTTCGCCCGCTTTTCTTTCGGGACTGAACGTATACGTGGTTTCTTGGATGCCGGTGTTTATGCCGGCGGCTGGCTGGCTGCCCGGCGGAAAGGCGTGACCTTTTCGCAGTTTTCCGAAAAGCTGGAGGAGAGTCATCAGGGAATCGGGAATGAAGTGGGATTGTATGCTTACGATGAAAAGTATCCGTTTGACTCGCGGCGTGACAACCGTTTCGAGGGCGGGGCACTTCTGGGTGTCGGGCTGGAATATAAGCTTTCGCCCATCGTGGCGTTGCAGGCCGAATGCCGGTATAACCACAGTCTTTCCGATATGCAAAAGGATTACATGATAGACCGTGTGCCGCGCTACCACAATACCTTTCTCTTTCAGGTCGGTGTTTTGGTCACGCTGGGCAAGAATAAAACGGCACTTAAACAAGATATAAAATGATACGGAAGATATTTTTTATTGCTATTGCCGCACTTCTGCTGGCAGGATGCCGGGAAGAAATGCCAGATATGCAAAATCCGCGCACGGATATCAATATTTACAATTGGTCGCAGCTGTTTGAGTCCTATTGGACGGGGATGAACTACAATTATCTCTTTTGGGACATCGATCCGACCGATTGGGATGAAGTATATAGGGAATATAAGCCGAAGTTTGATGCATTGGCAGATGAAGATTTCGACAATGCGGAGGTGAATAATGAAGCCTTAGGGATGATACACGAGCTCTCCTCGACGTTGATTGACGGACATTTTTCTATTACCTTGAAAATAAATGGTACGACATATCCGTTCGAGCCGCCGTACAAAAGGATTCTGAAGCGCAAAAACTACCATGAAACAGGGGAATTTAATCTGTACTGGATAAATACGCTTCAGCTAATGGGCAAGGAAGGAAGGTTTACCCATTTCACTTACCAAAGTCATGCCAAGAGTGACAGCACATATATAGGCATCGGTGCCGGGATGCTGGATGAAGACATCATCTATTTCCGCTTAGGCAGGTTCGGTTTGACTCCGCATGACAAGACGGATGACAACATCGGGCAGGTCATAGCGCACTACCATGACTTGCTGGACAACTATCCGAATGTGAAGGGAGTGGTCATTGACGTGCGGAACAACGGCGGAGGACTCCTCCGGGATTTGCCTATTGTCCTGGGAAAACTCACGGATAAAGAACGGGTCTTTTGTTATACGCGACAGAAGAACGGCATAGGACGCTTGGATTACACCCCGTGGACACCGGAAACGCTGAAACCTGTCGACCGGAAACGGGAGTTGGATGTTCCGGTGGTCGTGCTTGCGGACATGAACTCCATCAGTATGGCGGAAATGACGACAATGGCCGTCCTCGCGCTTCCGAAGGGCTGCTTCATAGGCGAGACAACGTGGGGTGGAAATGGGACTCTCATATCGGACAATAGTCTTTTCGAACTTTATTACGGAGGTTATTTCCAGAATAATGTCATCATGGCCCACACAACCATGACGATGATGAAGGATGTGAATGGAGTAATCCACGAGGGAACTGGCATCCGGCCGACCATCGAAGCACCCTACGATGCGGAAAGCTTTGCCAACGGGATAGATACCCAGCTGGAGAGGGCTGTGAAGTATATCCATACCGGGAAATGATGAACAGGATGGAATTGCCCCGGAAGAAAAACATAAACCGGCAGCATAGAAAAACAAGATGTAACATTCAATTAATAATTTAATTTTTTAAAGCAATGAAAACAATGACTTATTTAAAGAGCGGCATATTCCTGTTAGCAGCGGGGATATTTTCGATTACATTTACCGCTTGCAGTAATGAGGATGAGAATCAACCTGCCCCTGCATTGAAAAGTATCGCGATGAACCATGTGTCACCGCTGACAGAAGAGGGCGTGCTGAGCGCTACTTTTAACGTAGAACCTGCCGATGCCCGGGTAGGCAAGGCTACAATCGATAACAAAGGATTTACCGTGGAAAACATCGAGTCAAAGGGCAATGGGGAGTGGGAGGTTACCGCTAAAGTTGTCGATTTCGGCTGTATCAAGGCCAGCCAGCCAGTGACCTTGACCGTGACGCAACCTGATGGCATCCAAGCCGAAACTCAGATGACGGTGGAAGACCCTTTCGCTGTCGATGGCAAATACCAACTGGTATTCCCTCACAGTTATAGTGTCTGTAGTATCGAGACCGGTAAACCAATCGGCCTTCCCCTTATCGTAACAGCGAAGAATGAGGCGGACCTCAAAGAGATCAACGATTTCAAATTTACAAACAAAGAGGGGCTTGTTGTCAATCATTTCTCGGCCGACTGGTTTAAACTCGAATCCATGAAAGATGAGACGGGTGTATTCCTGGTGGCCAAACAAGAAGCCATAGACCAGTTGAAAGAGCAAAGGGTTCCTCAGCAACTGTCTATCTTTAATTTGGTTATTATCTGCAAAAATAGCAGAAGCCAGGTTACTCCACTCAAAGATGTCTATGCCAGTTATCCTGAACAGACCCTGGAGAATGAAGATCTGTATATCACTTCGGAAGAACTTGCCGATCCAACTTTTAACAAAGAGGTATCTTTGGATGCAAAAGCTGTGATGGTGCGTCTGGGATTGTATAATAGAAAAAGTAATGATGTCAAATGGAGTGAGGTAATGCAGACGGAGAATGGATTTTTCAATGAAAGCGGACAACCGCTGGAAGGAGAAAATTTTATCGTGCCCATGATTACGCAAGAGGAGGATGATACCTTTAAGGCTACTGTAAGTCTGTTCGGACAGGAAAATGCTCCTTTTAAGCCCGGTCTTTATTTTTACGTTACCCGCTTCTCACTCGACTGGAAGTACAACGGCAAGACATATCCACGTATCGATGCGGATTTGAAGTGTAAAATAGCAATACAATGAGAGAATGCCCGTCAAGGACGTCCGGCAGATTGCTGGAGAAAAACAGTTGATATAAAGTAAAAGAGATAAAAGAACAATAAGCAATACCACTGGAGTCCTTTTCCCGAGTCAGCGACAAGACGATCTTGAGCCAGTGACCGTCGCACAGGTGGACGAAACCCAGATGGCAATGGATCTTGCCCGCGAAACCACCATCACCCCCTCCGAAGCGATGCTGGTTATCAGCCAGCTCCGCAAAATCCTCCTTTGCCGTCTGCTCGGTAGCGAGAGTGTGAAATTTAGCTACTGGGGCAGTTTCAGCATCACCCTCTCCAGCACCGGTGCTGACACCAAAGAAGCGGTAAACCTCGGCAACATTAAGGCGGTAAACCTCAACTTCCAGCCCGATGAGGCTTTCAATATGGAGCTCCAGAGAGCTACTTTCGGCTGGATGGACAAGCTGACCGAAGGTAACGCCGCAAGCGGATGAACCCGGAGGTAACTCCGATGGCGGGGGATAGACTCCGGCCCCATGGTATAACACAGTCCCTGCAGCGCCGCCCGGATACGGGAAACGATCTGCCCAGGTACAAATTTGCAGCCGTCTTTTTACTTCCCTGTAAGTCTTTAGCTTAGTAGCAGTTCATTACAGATACCTTTAATTTGAATTGAAAAGGGAGGCGGTATCATTGTCTGGCAGCCCAAACAGCGATAACAGTTCCAGATAAAAATGCCCTGTTTTTGACAGTTGGTCATTATCGGAATATCTCAATAAACAGTAAAAGAGTTCCACGAACTCGGGTAAGTAGGTGGAACTCGTCTTTTAATTTCGTTTATTGAGATATTATACCTGAAATCTTATCCATGTCATTAGCCAAAGATTCGTTGAGTACATGGGCATAATGCTCTGTCATACGAGTTGTTGTATGCCCCAGCATTTTAGATACGTTTTCGAGTTTGATGTTATTGGCCAGGGTGACGGTTGTGGCGAATGTGTATCTGGCTATGTGCATTGTCAGATGCTTTTTGATGCCACAAAAATCAGCTATTTCCTTGATGTAGGAATTCATTTTTTGGTTGGCAAACACAGGAAGCACCTTTCCTGAGTGTTTACATGAAGGGTGATCCTTGTATTTCTCAATTAACGCCAATGGTAGTTCCAATAATGGAACAAAGAATTCGACATCTGTTTTCTGACGTTGTTTGTGAATCCATTTCCGTCCTTTCGCGTCTTCAATGATGTGTTCCCTTTTTAGGTTATATACATCAATGAAGGCTAATCCGGTGAAGCAACAAAACAGAAATACATCCCGGACCATTTCCAAACGCGGAATTTCAAATTCTTTGTCTTTAAGCATGTTCAGTTCATTGATAGTGAGAAAATCCCGGATAACTTTCTTCTCTTTGAATTTCACGCTGGCAAACGGATTTGTCGTTATCCAGCCATTTGCTAAAGCCAGGTTCGTTATTTTCTTCATGCATTTCATGTAACGTATCACTGTGTTTTGAGCACATTGCCTTTCTATTTTCAGAAATGCCTCAAATTTGCGGACTAATTCACCCGTGACGTTTTTAATAGGGATATCTTCAACCTTTGTATCCTTGGATAGCATTTCTTTAAAATAGCGCAGGCAGAGCCTGTAACGGCGAAGGGTTATTTCATTATACTCTTTCCCAATCAGGAGTGACATCTGTTCATTATGTTCCTCGAATACTTCAAAAAACATTTTGCATGTATTATGCTTGCCCTGAAGGTATTCTTTGATGAGCACAGGCTCAGCATAGCCATTCTGATCAAATAATTCTTTTTGAATTTCGTAAGCTCTGGTGCGTAGCCATTCCAGATATCGATTGATTTCCTGATGGGCCGGGGTTTTGCCGGTAGCCCGTTCTTTCTTTTGATTCCAATTGGCAGGTTCTATTTTGCGTTGAGTATTTAGCTCTATAAACCGACCGTTAGCTGTAATACGCATCTGGATAGGTGCTTCACCTCTTTTTGTTAATCTCGTTTTTCTGATAAGAAAAATAATACTGAATGTGTTCTGTTTCATATCTACTTTTTTTAGTGTAAAACATTAAAATCGTGTACACTTAAAGAATAGGGTAAAATGATGAAAACGAGTGGATTATAATCAAATTCGTGTGCAATTTTTAGGGACTCCAATAATACACACGAATTTAGCATTTTTAGATGTGTTGAAATGCACAATTTCATTGGGAGCAAAAACTAAAAAAGCCCTGTATTTGTTTGAAATACAGGGCTTTTCTTCGCAAATCGATTAATAACTGATTGATTTTTGTGGTGCCACCAGGAATCGAACCGGGGACACAAGGATTTTCAGTCCTTTGCTCTACCAACTGAGCTATGGCACCATTGTTTCTCTTTTGCGGTTGCAAAGGTAGTGAAACTTTTGGACTATGCAAGCGCTTTGGAGATAAAAAACGCTGATATTTGCCTATGTGGCTAAGTATCAGCGCTTATGTTTTAAGAAAAAAATGAATTCAGCTGTTTATTTGTTCTCACAAATCTTTATCTGCTCTTACAAATCTTTATTCGCCAGCTTTTTCGCCTTCACTCTCGGTAGTTTCCTCTTTCAGTGGATTCCATCCTTGTGCTTTCAGTTCAAACTCTTGACCATCGCGAGTGATCAGTGCACAACCTAATTCCGGTTTAGTGATGTGTCCTATTAACTTCACACCTTCCATTTCAGAAATCTTCTCGTGATCGGCAATGGGAACGGTGAAAAGCAGTTCGTAGTCTTCGCCACCATTAAGAGCGCATGTTGTCAGATTCATATTGAACTCTTCAGCCATGACGGCAGTCTGATAGTCAATGGGGATATGTTCCTCATAAATGCGGCAGCCTACTTTACTTTGCGTGCAGATATGCAACAATTCAGAAGATAGACCATCTGAAATATCCATCATAGAAGTGGGTTGGATACCTTCCTCCGCCAGTTTCTCGATGATGTCGCGGCGAGCTTCCGGTTTTAATTGGCGTTCCAGCAGATATTCCTTTCCGGAGAAATCAGGTTGCATATCAGCCTTACCTTTCAAAGCCACTTTCTCGCGTTCCAATAATTGTAAGCCCATATATGCAGCACCCAGATCACCGGTTACGCAAATCAAATCTGTTTCTTTCGCACCATTTCGGTAGACAACCTTATCTTTGTCTGCCTCACCTATACAAGTGATACTGATTGCCAGTCCAGTAAGGGAAGAAGAGGTGTCGCCCCCTATGATATCCACATCATATTCCTCGCACGCCAGACGGATACCCGCATACAACTCTTCCATATCTTCCACGGAGAAACGCTTGGAGAGAGCCAGAGAAACGGTGATCTGTTTGGGCGTACCATTCATGGCGTAGATATCGGAGAAGTTTACGATAGCCGCTTTATAGCCTAAGTGCTTCAGCGGGACATAAATTAAATCGAAATGTACACCTTCCATTAGCAAGTCAGTGGTAATCAAGACTTGTTTTTCGGTAGGATAGGAGAGTACGGCAGCATCATCGCCTACACCGTACCGGCTGGATTCATTCTTCAGTTCAATACCATCGGTAAGGCGGCGGATGAGGCCGAACTCACCGAGGCTTGATATTTCTGTTCTCATGATTATGCTCTGTTTATTAATTCTCTCATAATTTCTGTCATCTTCGGCTGGGCGGCATCGGCAGCTTTCTGCACTTCTTCGTGTGTCACCTCTACGATCTTACCTTCCACACCAAGGTCGGTAATTACTGAAATACCGAATACCTTGATACCGCAATGATTGGCAACAATCACTTCCGGCACTGTAGACATACCCACTGCATCGGCACCGAGGATATGGAATAATTTATATTCGGACGGTGTCTCAAATGTCGGACCTTGCGTACCGATATATACGCCATGCTGTACTTTGATACCCTTTTCCGCTGCAATTGCATTAGCCTTACGAATCAACTCTTTATCATACGCTTCACTCATATCCGGGAAACGCGGGCCATATGGAATATTCTTGCCGCGCAACGGGTGCTCCGGGAAGTAATTGATGTGATCTGTAATAATCATCAGGTCGCCGATTTCAAAATCCGGATTTGTACCACCGCTGGCATTCGAAACAAATAGGGTTTTGATACCCAGTTCGCGCATTACACGTACCGGAAACGTTACCTCCTTCATTGAGTAACCTTCATAATAATGGAAACGTCCCTGCATTGCCATGATATCCTTGTTGCCCAATTTTCCGAATATCAGTTTTCCGCTATGTCCTTCTACCGTCGATACGGGGAAGTTCGGAATTTCCTCATATTTTATTTCGTACTTCTCGGTGATTTCGGTGGCAAGACTGCCTAAACCGGTTCCGAGGATAATTGCTGTCTCAGGTTGTGTGTGCATCCTACCTTTCAGGTAAGCTGCTGTTTCTTGAATGAGCTCTAACATAGCCAATAATATTTTGGTTAAATATATGTTGTTGATTTTGTAAAAATTCTATCTCAATCGGTAAAATGTACAAATACGGCTTTAACGTTTCGGCGAGTGCCGGATGGTGTTGCAACCTTGTCGCATCCTTTTCCGTGGTGATAATCAGCTTCTTCTTTCCTTCCAGACGTTCGAAGCGTTCTTTTATAGCTTGCAAATCCTTGCTGCTGAAATCATGATGGTCGTCAAACTGGCATAAGTTTATGTGCGGTGTGTGCACTTTTAGCTTTTCCACCAGCGGTGCAGGCGAAGCAATTCCTGTTACCAGTAATACTTGTTCGTCTTTTTCCAGTGATGCGAGGGTTCGGCGTTTTTCTCCGAAGAGCGGTGTTAATGCTCCATATCGAAACGAGGAAAAATAAAGTTGCTGATACGGATACAGCTTTAGTCTTTTCGTGATGATATTGAAATCTATAGGTTTGATATCTTCCGGGCATTTTGTCACGATCACGATGTGCGCCCTGTTTTTGCCACTTTCAGGTTCGCGTAATCGTCCTGCCGGAAGTAGGGTATCGTCTGAAAAAAGCCTGTGGAAATCTGTCAGTAGAATGTTCAGCCCGGCTTTCACGTACCGGTGTTGATAAGCGTCATCCAGTAACACTACATCTACTTTGGGGTGGTCCAATTTCATCAGTTGTTCTATGCCGTGACAGCGGTTCTCATCTACAGCTACCCGGATAGCCGGGAATTTGGTTTTTATCTGATAGGGTTCGTCACCAATGCGCTTTACATCCGTTTCTTCCGTAGCAAGTACATACCCCTTGCTTTTTCGTTTATATCCGCGGCTCAGCATGGCAACGTTTGTTCCCGTTTGTTGTAACAGCTTGATAAGATACTCCGTGTGTGGTGTCTTGCCTGTCCCGCCTACAGCGAGGTTGCCGACGCATACCACAGGTACGTCAAAACTCTTTGACCGGTAATATCCCCAATCAAAGAGTTTATTTCTTAGGCGTACCCCCATCCCGTAAATCCACGAGATGGGGTATAGCCAATAGTGTATCTTAACCAGCGGTTCTTCCATCCACTCCTTTCTTTAATTGATGTTCAACTCGAACGGAACGCGTGCCTGAATTTTATCGCAGTTCTCAAAATTATTCAGCCAGTCGAATTGGTTGTAAAGTTCACCGACTTTGCCTTTCAGTATCCGGGATTGGATATATCCACCGGGTTTCGTATCCGTCAGCATATCGAAGAAACTTTTCTTGCCCGGATAAGACATTACGGTGTAGGCATCCAGTCCGGCCTTTCCGATAGCTATTTCCAAAGCCTTGTCCAGTCCACCCAGTTCGTCTACCAAGCCCAGTTCTTTGGCTTTGGTGCCTGTCCATACACGCCCTTCGGCAATCTTCTTGATTTCATCCGTGGTCATGCCCCGGCCTTCTGCACAACGTTTCACGAACAGTTCATAGCCCTCATTCACCATATTTTGCATCAATGCCTTCTCGCCGTCATTCAGCGGACGTCCCATTGCTCCGAAGTCAGCGTATGTATTGGTCTTTACTACATCGAATGACAGACCGATTTTATCCGTCAATCCTTTCACGTTGGGGAACATGCCGAAGATACCGATAGATCCTGTCAGTGTAGTCGGATCAGCTACAATACTGTCCGCGTTGCAAGAGATATAGTAACCGCCAGATGCTGCATAGTCACCCATGGAAACAATCACCGGTTTTTCTTTTTTCAGTTCGGTGACAGCGTACCATATTTGTTCCGAACCGAAAGCGCTACCGCCCGGAGAATTCACACGCAGCACTACAGCTTTCACGTCCTTATCATCTTTCAGTTTGCGCAAGTCGCGGATTACCTTATCAGAATTAATTCCATCTTCACTACCTGCATACGAACTTCCGCTGTCAATGGCTCCATATGCGTAGTACACAGCGACAATATTTCCGCTCTTATCTTTCGGAACGTTCTTCTTCACGTTCACCATGTCTTTTAAGCTTAATATTGGCATACTGTCATCCTTGTCTATTCCCACCATTGTTTTCAGGTAGTTACGTACGTCATTTTTGTATACTAGAGTATCTGCTAGTCCATATTCCACGCAGTCATTGGCGGGATAGAACATCAGCATTTTGTCGGCAGCCTCGTTCAGTTTTTCTTTGCTTACGCCTCTTGATTCTGAAATATCACTCAGCATTTGTCCCCAGATACCATCCAGGAATACGGTTACCTGTTCACGATTGGCCGGACTCATTTCTGTAGAAATGAATGGTTCCACAGCTGATTTGTAAGTACCTACTTTGAATACCTGCATTTCAACGCCAATCTTTGACAATAAATCTTTGTAGAAGGTCGGGGTAGAAGCCAAACCGTACCAGCCGATTGCGCCTTGAGGATTCAGCAACACTTTATCCGCTACACTTGCCAGATAATACAGGCGTTGTGAGTATTGGTTACCGTAAGCTACCACGAATTTACCGCTGGTTTTGAAGTCAGCCAGCGCTTTGCGTATTTCTTCCAAAGAGGCAAATCCTATGCCCATTGAACCGGCTTGCAAGTAAATTCCCTTGATGTTTTCATTTTCCTTGGCTTTCTGGATAGACGAAAGAATGTCATCCAGTCCGTACGTAGTTTCATCTTCGCTCAGGAAGATGTCGAAAGGGTTGTCCTGGCTCCGTTCTGAGAGCATACCTCTCATGTCGAGCATCATCACAGAGTTTTTGCGTACCTGAGTTTCAGACTCTGACGAGGACAGCATACTAAACAGTATCAGGATGCTGACGAAAAACAACACGACGCTTGACACGATAATACCCTGTCTCTTATACACATCTCCGAGCCCACGAGACCCTAAGACATCTCGT
>ERZ1026975.312-NODE-312-length-33628-cov-8.883001_pt1 | contig 33628 bp, 25 predicted proteins | sample MGYA00519561_ERZ1026975 | MGnify/ENA primary metagenome ERZ1026975 (study PRJEB26926, sample SAMN06164672) | human gut metagenome | biome: ENVO:00009003; feature: ENVO:2100002; material: ENVO:00002003 | host: Homo sapiens | place: USA | collected 2012 ... | reverse complement strand
GTGGCTCCGTGTGCCGCGGGCGGGCGCTCCGGCGCGGTTTTCGTCCGGATATGCCGGAAGTAGGGGGCGGTGCGGTCGCCGGACCGGATGCGGCGGGTTGTTTTCACCGCGGCGGACGGCCTTCCCCGCGTCGAAACACGGGGTGCGGGGCGCGGCGGACAAAGAATTCTTTCAGAGCCCTTCGTGGGCGCAGACGCGTCCCAGCTGCGTTTCGATGATGCGCGCGAGTTCGTATTCGGGCGTCTGGTCGCTGACGGCGTTGTTGACGGCGCCGCCAGTGGCGGTGCCGAGCGTGAAGAGCTTGTCGGTGCGCGTGGCGTAGAGTACCGCATTGAAATCCCCCATCGGCGTCTCGGTCGATGCCTCGGTCGGTGCGGCGACGACGGCCGCGATCTGTTCGTCGTGTTGCGCCATGCGTTCGATGAAGGCGAGCAACTCCTCCTCGTTCTCCAATCGGGGTTGCAGCCAGAACCGGTTTTCTTCTTCCGTTCCGGTCTCGAACGGGCGGCACAAGGCGAAGCCGTAGTGCATGGCCGTGCGTTGTGCCAGTTCCTCTGAAATTCCGTACAAAACGATATTCATAACTCTACGTTTTAGAGGTTTGTCTTCAAAAATTCACCGGTCGCTTCGATCCGCTGCGGCGCTCGGCCTGCCGGCGCAGTTCGCGGGAGCGGATTCGCCGTACCGGAGTACGACGGTATTCGCAGCCTGTTTCCCCGAATCCGTCCTGTCCGGAAACGGGGCGGACGATGTGTCCGGACGGCGCATCGTATCGCTGCAAAGGAACGAAGAATGCAGTTCGACCTTTTCGTTAAGCCGAGCGCAGAGCCGAACTTGTTCGCGCTTTGCCGAGGCGGGAAAAGGAGCATGAAAATGAACGACGCTCTGGCAGCCGATGCGATTTGCAACCGGAATCGGATACCCTGTCCACGAGGTTCTCCGACGTCGAATCGATCTGGCAGGTCTTCTGACTGACTCCTGTTTCCGAAGCCTTCCCGATCCGTGCGGACCAGTGGCTGAGATGTTCGTAACGTCGCGGAGCTTCACAGCAGCGGGACTGTCCGGGATTTGCACCCGATTCCCTTTTCATTCCGTCGTTTTGCGAACGGACGGAAGACCAAATCTAGGGCAAATATAGGGATTGAGTCCGAAAAACGGTTCGAAAAGACGAAATTTTTTTCGAAAAATCCCGTTTCGAGCCGCCGGATCGACTAATTTTGCCGTATGGATTTTTCATACCGATATCGTGCCGAAGATTCCGCGGTTGAGCTGCCTGCGGCCGATTACGTCGCCCGCTTCCGCGATGCGCAGCGGATTGCGGAATATTGCCGCGCCTGCCCCAGTTACGGGAGCAGCTGGGGTTGTCCGCCCTTCGGGTTCTCCGTCGAGGAGTATCTGTCGGGTTATGCGACGGCGCTCGTCGTCGCTACGAAGATCGTGCCGGAGCAGGAGGGACTGCCCCTGTCGGAGGCAGGCCGGCTGATGCGTCCCGAGCGCAAGCGGATCGAAGCACGGCTGCTCGATATGGAGCGGCGCATCGGCGGCCGTTCGTTCGCCTATGTCGGCATCTGTCTCCATTGTCCGGAAGGCAGTTGTACCCGTCCCGACGGGAATCCGTGCCGTTATCCCGATCGGGTGCGTCCTTCGCTCGAAGCGTGCGGATTCGACGTCGGCCGCACGGCGCGCGAACTTTTCGGCATCGAGTTGAAATGGGGCGTCGAGGGGCGTATGCCCGAATACCTGACGCTCGTCTGCGGATTTTTCCACAATGCGGGACATATCGTATGGAACGGATAAGGGCGGTTTTCAACTGGAGCGGCGGCAAGGATTCCGCCCATGCGCTCTGGCGGGCGATGCGGTCGGGCGACTACGAGATCGTCGCGCTGCTGACGACCGTCGACGGCTCGACGCGGCGTTCGACGATGCACGGCATTCCGGCGGCGTTGTTGCAGGCGCAGGCCGAACGGATCGGGATTCCGTTGTACCGCCTCGATCTGGCTCCGAACGGCGATATGGCGGATTACGGAGCGGCGATGTCGCGTGCCGTGGCGCATTTCGGGGCGCGGGGCGTGACGCACTTCATCTTCGGCGATATTTTCCTGCACGACGTGCGCGCGTACAGGGAGCGGCAGCTCGCGCCGTTCGGCATCGAAGTCGTCGAACCGCTCTGGGGAGAATCTTCTCAGGAGGTGATGGCGGATTTCCTCGCGTCGGGGTTGAAAACGGTGGTCGTGACGACGATGGACGACGGATTGGGGCGTGCCGCCGTAGGGCGTGTCGTCGATCGCGATTTCGTGGCGTCACTGCCCGCCGGAACCGATCCCAACGGCGAGAACGGCGAGTACCACACTTTCTGCTACGACGGGCCGATCTTCGCTTCGCCCGTGCCGTTCCGGCTCGGAACGCCTTTCAGCCGCAGCTACGACGTCCGGCTCGACGACGGGACGTCGAAGAGCTACGCCTATTGGTTCGCCGATCTGCGGGAGGCGTGATTCCGCTTTTCGCGGCCGGACGAAACACGGGATTGTGTATTTCCGTATCTTCTTCCGCGATCGGTTTCGTCCGATGTGTTTTTCGGTCGGAACGGAGAGCGGTTGTCGCAACAGCCCTGTCGTTTGTTGTAGGCCGTGAGCATCCGGCCAGCTTTTCCTGCTCTTTCAGGTAGTCGCTCATCAGGGCTACGGTCGCTTCGTCAGCGCGTTTCTCGCCGGTGATCTTCTCGATTTTCCGGATTATTTCCTATCTTTGGCTGCGCCTCAGATACTCCCGCTCGGCAATGTTCAAATAAATTTGCATTGCGTTCGGCTTATTCGTATCTTTGTGCATAAAGCTCCTGGCCCGATGCGAAACACCGGACGAAACATAACGGCGTCGTTGCTCCTGTTACTCTTTGTGGGGTATTGGAGCAGTGTCACGTTGTTTCCGCATGTCCACCGGATCGACGGACACGTTTTCGTCCATTCGCATCCCTTCTCCGGCTCTTCGGGCAATCCCGGTCACAACCACACGCCGCAACAGTTCCAGCTGATCGCGCACCTGTCGTTGCTGATTGCCACGGCGGCGACGTTCGTCGCGCTGGTTTTCGGGCAGGCGGGAGCCGCTTTTGTCTTCGGAGTCCGGAAACCCGTCGCGCGGCGCGGTATGCCGGTGCGAGTCTACGGCTTGCGCGCACCTCCCCTGGATTGATGTTTTGCGAATCTGAATGCGGAGCGGACGTTTTGTCCTGTCTTCGCCGTCATTTGTTGTATATTCATCAAATCCGAATCATCCAATGAAAAAACATATCATCGGAGCACTTGTCGTGCTCCTGTTGCCTGCGGTGTGCCTCGCCGCAGGAGAAGCCGTCGTGAAAACCGGAAAACAAAGCGATGCGAATATTACGGGGCATGTCGTCGATGCGAAGAGCGGCGAGCACCTTGCCTATGCGACCGTCGCCGTGAAAGGTACGACCATCGGGTGTGCGACCGACGCCACCGGACACTATTTCCTGAAAAACCTGCCTTTGGGACGTTTTACGCTCGTCGCGTCGTCGGTGGGCTACCGGTCGGCCGAAACGACGGTGGAGATCGTCGCCGACAGGACTGCCGAGGTGAATTTTTCCCTGAACGAGGAGGCGCTCGCAGTGGAGGAGGTCGTCGTTTCGGCCAGTCGTACGGAGACCAACCGGAAGTTCTCGCCCACGATCGTCTCCGTCGCCTCGACGAAACTGTTCGAATCGACCGCGTCGAGCAACCTGGCTGAAACGATGAATTTTCAGTCGGGATTACGCGTGGAGAACAACTGCGGCAACTGCGGTACTACGCAGTTGCGTATCAACGGATTGGAGGGGCAATATTCGCAGGTGCTGCTCGACAGCCGGCCGATTTTCAGTTCGCTGGCTTCGGTGTACGGGCTGGAACAGCTGCCCGTGGCCATGATCGAACGGGTCGAGGTGATCCGCGGCGGCGGGTCGGCTCTGTTCGGCGCCAACGCCATCGGCGGCGTGGTCAACATCATCACCAAGGAGCCGCTCTACAACTCGGTGACGCTGGCCAATACGACCAATATTTCGGAGGACGGTACGGCCGATTTCAATACGTCGCTCAACGGGTCGTTCGTCTCCGACGATTACAAGACGGGCGTCTATCTCTTCGGGATGATCCGCGACCGTGACTCCTACGACCGCAACGGCGACGGCTTTTCGGACATTCCGGAACTCAATTCCGAGACGGTCGGATTTCGTGCCTACTACAAGACTTCGCCCTATACGCGGCTGACAGCCGAGTATCACCATATCCATGAATTCCGCCGCGGCGGCAATGCCTTCGATCTGCCTCCCCACATGGCCGATATCGCCGAACAGCTGAACCACAAGATCGACGGCGGCGGTTTGAAGTTCGACTGGTTCAGCCCGGACGGCCGCCACCGGCTGGGAGTCTATGCCTCGGCGCAGCGCATCGGCCGCGACAGTTATTTCGGTACGGACCGCAATCCCGACGCCTACGGTGCGACCGGCGACGAAACGTTCGTCGCCGGCACGCAGTACACCTATTCGTTCGAGCGGTTGCTCTTTCTTCCTTCGGAGTTGACCGCCGGCGTGGAGTACAACTACAACGCGCTCGACGACAAGTATCTCGGATTCGGCCGCGATTTCCGGCAGACGACCCGCAGCACGGGGTTCTTCTTCCAGAACGAGTGGCGCAGCGAGCGGCTCAACTTTCTCGTCGGCGGTCGTGTGGACAAGCACAACATGATGAAGAACGCCGTTTTTTCGCCGCGCGTCAACGTGCGTTACAGTCCGACGCCGGCGGTGGGCCTGCGGGCCAGTTATGCCAGCGGTTACCGTGCGCCGCAGGCCTATAACGAGGATCTGCATATCGACGCGCTGGACAACAAGGTGGCCGTCATCCGCCTCGACCCGAACCTGAGGCCCGAATATTCGCACAGCCTCAGCGCATCGGTCGACCTCTACCGCAATTTCGGACGGGTGCAGGGAAATCTGCTCGTCGAGGGGTTCTATACGTTGCTTGACGACCTCTTTACGCTCGAAAAGGTCGGCGAGGACGAACAGGGCAACGTCATCAAGGAGCGCCGCAATGCGGCGGGCGCCACCGTCGCCGGCATCGGCGTGGAGGCCAAGGCCGGTATTCCGGGACGTTTCGAGTTCCAGCTCGGCTATACCTTCCAGCGCAGTCGCTACGACGAACCCGAACGGTGGTCGGACGAGGTCGCGCCCCAGCGGCGGATGTTCCGTTCGCCCGACCATTACGGCTACCTGACGGCCGTCTGCACCCTGACCCGCGGTTTCACGGCGTCGCTCTTCGGCAACTATACCGGACGGATGCTCGTACAGCACAACGCGGGATTCATTGCAAAGGATACCGAACGGCTGACGCCCGATTTCTGGGACATGGGTGCGCGCCTGTCGTATACCCTGTCGCTTACCAGACAGTTGAGACTCGAACTGAATGCGGGGGTGAAGAACCTTTTCGACAGTTTCCAGCACGATCTCGATTTCGGTCAGAGGAAGGACGCGGCCTACATTTATGGTCCGGCCGCGCCGCGCACCTATTTCATCGGTGCGAAATTCGCGTTATGATGCTGCGGGGCGTTCCGCCGATGGAGTCTCAGCCGGTGGCGGAAAACGCACGGCTTCCGTCGTATGAACTGCGGCGGGAACCGTGCGTCCGAGCTGTTTCCGGTATCAGTAACCGGTCTCCACTTCGGGCAGGGGCTTCATGTCCGGCATGCGGGAGATTTTGTCGCCGCAATAGGTGCGGAATCCTCCCGGTCGTAGTAGGGGTCTGCCACTTCGAGAATGACGCTCGGCGGCATCGTGTCTTCGCCGTGCCCGAAGCGGAGCGCTGCACAGACCTCGCCGCCGTCGACGGCCTCCTGCGCACTGCCGAGCAGCTGCCGCATCAGCGGCTTGGCCATGTCGATCGACAGCCCGCGGCTGGGCGCCGAGTTCATTTTGGGCAGGTATTCCCGCAGGCTGGCCACGCGCCACAGGGCGAACCGCTCCTCTTCGGTGAAATAGTCGTAGAACGACAGCCCGAATTCGGTATCGGGCGTGATCGCCGCCAGTGAATAGAGGACGGCCATGAAGACACGCGGGTCGGGGATCGCGGCGGAGCAATTCGCGGATGCAGTCCTGCTGTGCGGCGTGTATGCCGAGTGGGAGGCACGAGGAGAGAGGGAAGCGTATTTTTCATGCCGAGTGGATGGTTGGGATCGGAGGGATCATCGTTCGTGATCGCATGCTTTGGTGGATTGTTTGGCCCGAAAAGTTTTCGTGTTCGCGGTTCCGTGACGATTCTGTCGGGCGAAACGACGGTGGAGAAGAATACATTCGGGACTTCGGTCCGGTCGAAAAACGTGGACGTCCGGCTTTGCGTCACGCAGAGCCGGACGTCACCATGCAGGTTTGGAATCACTGCTTTTTCACGCAGTCGTATACCAGAATGTTGGCGTACCGGTTGCTCGACGATCCGTCACGGCATGCCATTCCCAGATAGAGTTTGCCCTCCTTGACTTTGATGCATTCGCCTTCGGCGTAACCCGTTTGCGTGAAGCCTTCGGAGGCCAGTCCGTTCACATCGGCTATAGCCGCTACCTCGGTGCGTGGTACGACGATTCGGCCGTTGTAGTTGAACACGGTGACATAGGCCTTCGATTGATAGGTACCGGGATCATCCGAATTCTCGACGGCATTTCCTTCGTAGAAATAGATGTAGTCGCCGTTGATTTCGTGTCCCTGATGCGAATAGGAGTAGACGTCGTGCTCCTTGTCTGTACCTGCGGAGAACGAGAAATTGCCCAGTACGCGGCAGTCGTTCAAATCGTGTCCCATGATCTTGCGTTCGACGGTCTGCTTCTCGCCGTCGCCCGTACCTCCGCCTACGGTGACCGATACGGTCATCTCCTTGAGTGGAAGGGCCAGCACTTCGTCGAGGTCGAAAATCCAGAAATGGCGCACGCCCGATTTACGCGAACCCACCAGCAATCGGCGTGCATCGAAATCGACGGCCACCTGTTGATCGTACTGCTGTTCCTTGTTCAGGAAGAAGGTATCGCCGGCATAGCCGTCTGCTTCGTTCGTTCCGGGCACAAACTCCACGCGCGAGAACGACCAGTTGTTGCCGTATTCGCCGCTGTCGTCGACCGAGGCATTGCTGTTGAGCCAAATGTAAGTCTTTCCGTCTGAGGCTTTCTCGGCGACGATCTGCGTGCCGTGGCCGAAATGTTTGAGGATCATCACTTCGTCCTGGGCGTTCTGGTTGGGGCCTGCTGCCCGACAGATATTGAGCGTGTAGGCGTTGCTGCCGACCTGTGAGTAGTAGATCTCGCCGTTCGGGAGGATGTCGAAACCCTGTAAAATGCGGCGGGGTGCATACAGCAGGACGTTCTTGCTGTGAACGATGTCCGATGAGAGCGGAGCCGCGAGAGCCTGCGAAGGATCCCAAACTTGTTCTGCGTTCAGCGTCACGGAACATTTGGCCGAGTAACTGCCGTAGCGTGCCGTGACGAGGGCGGCGCCGTAACCTGTGCCTGTGACGAGTCCTCGTTCGTCGACCGCCGCCACCGCCTCGTTGGAACTGCTCCATTTGATTGGTACGCCGGCGTCGGCAGGTCGGGTCGTGGCTTCCAGTTGAAAGGTTTCGCCGGGTTGGAGTGTAAGTTCCGTGCGATTGAGTTTGAGCGAGGTAATTTGTGCCGGACTATCGTCCGTACAACCGATGTTCGACGCCGTCGTCGTTAATAGGAGCAGCGTCGCAATGATCTGTTTTTTCATGCTATTCGTTGTTTTTCGATTACTCGACTACGGAAACCGACCATGTCTTTGCCAGACGGTTCGAACCTCCTCCGCCCGTCGTGATGGTGTTGTTCTGTGTGATACGGATGTTGGCCGAGACCCGCAAGCGGATGTAGAGGTTGCCGTTGGGAATATCCACTTCGACGGGGAACGTGCAGTCGAACGAACATGCCGCGTCGTCGGGGAATTTCGGTACGTCGCAAGCCTGCACGTGATAGATGGCCTCGACCGGCTTCTCCTTGATGGTGAAGGTCTCCGTCTTCGCGCCGTCGGCCTGATGCCATGTCAGGCCGTCTGCCGAGTATTCGAGCAGGAAGAACGCTGCGGCCGAACCCGATCCGCCGAAGCAGCCTTTCGCATTGAGGACGGTGCCCGAAGCGACGTATTTGACCGGAATGGTCATCAGCCAATAGTCGTTGTAATAGAGACCTTTGATGTAAGCATGGCCGTTGTTGTAGCCCCATGAGTTCAGTGCTGCCGCGGTTTTGCCTTCGGCTTCGACGACCGTGATGGTGGCCGAACCGACATCGGAGTTGAGCGTATGTTTGTCGGTCGTCCACTCGGGCTGACGCTTTTGCAGATCCGTTTTTTCGGGATCGCCGCCCATGATTTCGCTGAAACGCCACTGTACGGGCAGTCCTTCGACAGGCATTTCGCTGACGGAGTAGACCTTGGCGCGCACCTCGCCGATCGGCTGATCGTCGACGCTCACGGCGAAGGTGGCGTATCCGGGTTTCGTCGGCGTACCCTCGATGTCGAGCGCCAGCGTTGCGCCGCCGTTGGTCAGTTCGAACGAGGTGCCGGCTACCGACAACCCGTCGCAGTCGCCGCTGGGCGTGCATTTCACCGCAATCGTCTCGTCGCCGTAGGCGTTGGAGTAGGTGAACCGGATGCTGGCTTCCGACGCTTCGCCCTCGATGAGATTTCCGTCAAGCGTCGGTGTGCCGTAGATGATCGCTCCGTTGGCTTGTGTCACCGTAATCGGATATTGTACGCCGTTGCATTCCAAGTAGAGCGTTGCTGTGCGTTCGGCCGAGCGGTTGTGCGTGGCCGAAACGGTGATCCATTCGAATTCGCCCGTACCGACGCCCTCCGAAGGAGTCGTCGAGAGCCACTGGGCATCTTCGGGTACGACCGAGCGCCATGCGCCGTTGCAACGCAGCGTGATGCGCTGCGAAGAGGCCAGATTGCTCGAAAACTGGATGATATCGGTTTCGCGAACGAGGTAACTCCCTTCGTCGTCCTTGCACCCGACGGCCAGTACGCAATAACTTGCGGTCAGCAGCAAGGTCCATTTATTGATTCGTTTCATGGTGATATTCGTGGTGTTTGGTACGTTATTATTTTTCCCATCCGTAGTTCTGTCCCAGTGCGGGGTTGTCGTTGAGTGCTGTCGTCGGTATGGGGCGCACATATTTTTTATCGTCCCACTTGCGCGTCATGCGGATGTAGCACTCGATGTAACCACTGTCGCCGTCGGTCAGCGAGAAATCGTCGCCCAGCACGCGATAGGTGATGCCGGCCTGCGGGCGTTCGGGCTCCTTGCGCACGAAGCAGACGTCGTCCTTCCCGTCGCCGTCCATATCGTATGCTTTGTCCAGCTCGCCTACATAGACGCCGTACCAGGGCCGTTCGGCCAGTTTGCCCATACCCCAACGCATATCATCGTCCCAGCGGACGTTTTCCAATATCAATTCGCAGCCGCGTTCGCGGCGAATTTCGAGCAATGCGTTGTCGGTGACGGTACCGAGGAAATATTCGATCATGTAGGGATCGGCCGTAGCAGGCATCGTTCCGTCGACACCGGCGCGTTCGCGCAGAGGTTTGATCGTCTCGTTCCAGACTGTTTCGTCGAATTCGTCCAACTCGCATTTCGCTTCGGCGTAGGTCAGCAGGATTTCGGCGTAACGAATAATCGGGATCGACGTGGAGCAGGGCGAGGTGTTGCTGTCGAGACTCGTGTCGTCGATCACCCATTTGATCGGCTGGTAGCCTGTCACGCAGTAGCCGAAATCGGGGGCATAGCGGGTATCCGTTCCGTTGTTCTTGCGAGTGTAGCCTGGGTAGCGGACGGTTTGCATCAGGCGGTAGTCGCGATTCTCGAACTCGTCGATGAATGCGGTCTTTTCATAGCCGGGTTTGTCGGTGAAACGCGAACCGTCGAGGTTGAGATAGGTATTGATGAACTGTTTGGTCAGCGAGTAGCTGCCGTACTGTTGCACGATGAAGTTGGAGTTGAGGTTGTGTGTCGCGTTCAATTCGGCATTGTAGACGCGGGCCCAGATTACCTCTTGCGTGAAGACGGATTCGCTCGTGAAGAGTTTCCGGTACTGCGTCGAAACGTTGGCCGGATCGGAGACCAGCGAATACTTTTTGCTGGTCATCAGTTCGTTGCAGGCACTCACGGCTGCACGCAGATAGGTCTCCGCTTCGTCCGCCGTCCATGGTTTCCCTGTCGAGGGATCGTTCGCGTGATATTTTCGGAAGGTGCCTTCATAGAGGCAGATACGGGCTTTGAGTGCCAATGCGACGTATCGGGTGATCTGCACGGAGTTGACTTCCAGAGCCGAACTCGATGTGCAGTACGTGCTGGCGAATTCGATGTCTTCGAGTACCTTGCGCATCACGTATTCGCGACTGTCGCGAGGCTTGTAAAGCGCCTCGTGATCGTTGGAATCGATCGTCGAATCGTACCAGGGCACTGCCCCGAAAGTCTTGACCTTGTTCCAATAGAAATAGGCACGCCAGAAACGGGCGACGCCCTCGTAGTGAGCGAGCGTTGTCTCGCTGACGGCCGCCTGTCGGAAGTTGTCGAGAAAATAGTTGATGTTGCGCAGATCTTCCCAATCGCTCGTTCCCCAGCCCGACTGGTCGTCGGCATCAAAGTTGTCCGTGAGGAACTGGTATTCGCCGCGCCATGCCAGGCAGTCGGTACGGGCGTCGCCCGTGGCCACGGAGGCGGCGGTAGGACTCATCGTTTGCAGAAAGCCATTGACGTAGGTTTGCAGATCGGTTTCGTTGCGGAAATAGCTCGGAGCGTCGATTTTGTTGGGATCCTCCTTCGAGAGAAAATCCTCGCAGGAACCGAAGAGCGCGACGCTCGCCAAGAGCATGAATATCTTTTTCATCGTTCGTATTTTTTGCAGGTTAGAAGGAAAGGTTGACTCCCAGTGTCACGGTACGCAGCATCGGATAACTGTAACCGTCGCCTTCGGAGGTGCGGAAATCCGAGTCACCGGCGTTGATCACTTCGGGATCGTAGTTGTCGCAGTGTTCGAACATGGGCGAATAGGTCCATAGGTTCTCGCCCGACACCCATACTTTTAACCCTTTGATGTGTAGTTTCTTGCAGATGCGATCGGGGAAGGTATAGTCGACCGTGATGTTTTTCAGCCGGATATACGACACATCCTGCATATAGCGGTCGTTGTTGATCGTCAGCGGACGGTTGACCGATGACTGGTGGGTCTGGTAGGTCGTGTAGCGGGGCCAATAGGCCGTGTCCCAGTTGTCGAGCTCTTCGCGATAGACCTTGTCGCCCGTGTGCTGTTTGAGCATGTAGCCGAACGGACGGTTGTACTGGCCCCAGAAGAATCCCGAGTCGTAACGCGGATACCAATCCTTTTTGCCGACGCCTTGCCAGAAGGTCGAGATGCCGATACCGTTCCAGTTGAATCCCAGATTGATGCCATAGCAGTAACGGGGTGTTTCGTTGCCGATGACGGTAAGATCGCCCGGATCAGCGGTCGTGTAGGCGCCCCGATCGATTTTACCGTCCTGATTCAGGTCGGCGAATTTGACTTGTCCCGGTCGGGTCACCTTGTCGAGCGTTTGCAAGAACGACTGCTCGGCGTGCGAGTCGATGTCTTCCTGATCGCGGAAAAGACCTTCTACGCGGTAGCCCCAGATTTCGCCCAGCTCCTTGCCTTCGTAGTAATCGCCCAGTGCGCCCGTCGGGTTGATGTATTCGGTCACCCATGTGCGGGCATCCCATACCATCGCTTTGACGTTGTAGCTGAAAGCCTTGCCGCCCAGTTCGAAACTGTCGCGCCAACCGACCGAGAGTTCCCAGCCGTTGGTTTTGAGCGAAGCGTTGTTGCCTTTGGGTGCGTCGGTGCCGTAAACGGAGGGCAGGCTCACGCCGACGGTGTACATGTCGGTGGTATAGCGACGGTACCAGTCGAATCCGATCGACAACCGGTTGCGGAACAGATCCATGTCGAAGCCTACGTCGTAGGTGGTCGCCGTCTCCCACGTCAGCGAGAGCGGAATGGCTCCGGGAGCCGTCGTATAGGAGCCCAGTGCGTCGCCGATGACGACCGTCGAGGTTTTGATGGTCATGTAGTCGATGTATTTGTAGGGGTCGATGTTGCCATTGCCCATCGAACCGGCCGAGAGACGTATCTTGAGATTGTCGAGCCAGTTGCGCGACCACTCCATGAATTTCTCTTCCGACAGGCGCCAGCCGATCGAAGCCGAGGGGAAGAAGCCCCATTTCGAGTTTTCGGGGAATTTCGAAGAGCCGTCGTAGCGGCAACTGAATTCAGCCAGATATTTGCCTTGATAGCCGTAGTTGGCACGGAAGAAGGCGCCCACGTAACTCCAGTCGTATCCCGAAACGACGGGATCGCTGGTAAGACCGTCCATCAGACCGAAACTCGGTTTCGAGGGTACGGTCAGCCCTTCGCGCTTGATGGTCGTTCCGCGGTATTTCTTCGTTTCGAGGTTCCAGCCGGCGAGCAGCTTGAGCGTATGGTCGTCGCCGAGTTTCGGCGTGTATTCTCCGTAAATGTTGCTCGACAGGTAGTTCGTGTCCTGGCGCAGATTTTCCAGCGTACTGCCTTGACTTTCGTTAACCGTGATCGGAGTGTCGGGGCCTCGGTAACCGGTATACATGTTGGTCACACGCTCGCGTTTGTTGCGGGCGAAAAGGTAGGAGAGATCGCCCGATATTTTCAGTACGTCCTTCACCACGTCGATCTCGATGCCCAGTTTGTCTTTCATGGTGAATTTGTCGTCCTGCTGGTAGCTCGATCCTTCGGCGAAGCCTGCGTAACCGTTCAGTACGGCGGCATAAGTCCACGTCCCGTCGGGGTTGGTGATGGGGTTGATCGGCTGTCCTCCGTGTTCGATCATGCGCTGCGGAAGTTGGAGACTGTAATAGAGCATCGGTTGGTGGTAGTCCACCACCGTGAAATCCATGTTGTTATTCAACCGCAGCCAGGGACGGATGCGGATGTTGCCTTTGGCGCGGACGTTGTACTGTTTGTAACGTTCGTCGCCCACGCGGTAAATGCCGTCCTGATCGTAGAAACGGCCCGATACATAATAGTCCGCATTCTGATTGCCGCCCGATACGCTGATATTGTGCTCGTGCGAGTAGTTGAAGTCCTTGTAGAAAGCGTCCATCCAGTCGGTGTTGGCAAAGTATTCGTACTGATTCTTGTCGTTGATGCGCACGCGTTCGAGCGACGGATCGGTGCTGCGGCGTGCCAGTTCCTTGTACCAGCTATCGGAATAGGGGGCGATGTTGTTGATGTAGGATGGCAGCGGATTCTGTCCGTTGTAATAGCCGTTCCACGCGTTTATATAGCCGGTCGTCCATTCGTAGCCGTCGGTTACCAGCTGTGGCTTGACCGTGCGCGCGTGAAGCGAAAAACTGCCGTTGTAAGTGACTTTCGTTTCGCCCTCTTCGGCCGATTTGGTCGTTACCAGAATCACTCCGAATGCGCCGCGTGCTCCGTAGATCGCAGCCGACGAGGCATCTTTGAGCACCGAGACGCTGGCGATGTCCTGAGGGTTGACCGTTTCCAGGTCGCCTTCCACGCCGTCGATGAGCACCAATGCCCCGCCACCCGAACCGATCGAACCGGTACCGCGGATGTTGATCGTCGCTGCACGCGAGGGTTTGCCGTCGCGCATCGAGATGTTGAGGTTGGGAATGGCGCCTTGCAGCGACCGCGAGATGCTCGGATTCGAACGTTCGGAGAAAACCTTGCTGTCGACTTGATCGACGGCGCCGACCAGATCGCGACGCTTCACTGTACCGTAGCCGACTACTACTACTTCGTCGAGCATCTGTTTGTCCTCTTTCAGAACGACGTCGATGCGGGTCTGCGTGCCTACACGCCATTCGGCTGAACCGTAACCCAAATAGGTGAATTGGAGCACGTCGTCGTCCGCAACGTCGATCGAATAGCTTCCGTCGATATCGGTCGACGTCCCTTGCGTAGTGCCTTTCACCAATACGTTCACGCCGACGAGGGGTTCGCCTTCTTCATTGATCACGCGCCCTGTCACGACCGGCTTACGGTTGGCGGAGGGAGAGGGGGCGGAGCCTGTCGACGCGTTTTTTTTCGACGAGGGTATGGCGGTGAGAGCCACCACGTGATCCTTGATCTTCCAAGAGATGCCCGTGTCGTAGAACAGCGTATTGAGCATCTCTTCGAGTGGAGCGTCTTGGATGACGACATGCACGTCGGAGAGCGTCCGTTTGCCGAGCGAGGTTTCGTAGGAGAAGACCACTCCTGTCTGCTCGGTGAATGCCGAGACCACTTCGCGCAGCGATGCGCTGCTGAACGACAAGTTCAGGTTGAGACGCTGGTCGGCGAGTAACTCGCCCCTTGCACCGAGCGACGCCGACGGCAATGCAGCCAACCCGACGCACAGAAGCATCCGACACCATCCCGTCAGGAATAAACCGATTTTTTTCATGGATGAGTAGTGATTAGGTTGTTAGTATGAAAGTTTGTATGAGTTTGGGCAATCGTCTGTTCCTGTTCCCTTGCGGGAGCGGTAGCCGACAGGGATCGCAACCGATTCCGGCGCGCGGATTCAGTCGGAATCGGGATACCGCAGGATTTCGAAACGTGTGCCTGAGATGAATTGTAACAATTCGATCACGTCTTCGATCGGGGTGTCTTTCTGAAAACTGAAATTGTAGTTGGCATCGGGTGCATCGTCGTCGATCAGACGCAGTTTTACGCCGTAGAGCTCCTCGATGCGGTCGGCGATTTGCCGGAGCGGAACGCCGTCGAGTGTGATGATACCGTAGCTCAGGGCCAGATGATCTCCGACGGGGACCTCCTTGATTTCGAGTTGTTCGTCCTGCGTATCGTAGATGGCGCGCTGGCCGGGGTGCAACCGGATCAGATTGCTGCCGTCGGCGCGCTGCAATGATACGGCGCCTTCGGCCAGCGTCGTCTCGGCCATGTGGTCGCCGCGCAGCGATCGGACGCTGAAAACCGTACCGAGCACGCGCACGCGCAGATTGGGAGTAACGACGTCGAAAGGATGCTTGGCGTCGTGTTCGACGTCGAAATAGGCTTCGCCGTCGAGATGTACGCGGCGTTCGTCGGTGTGAAATGTCTCGTCGTAGCAGAGCGTCGATCCGGGTGTAAGCCAGATGTCGGAGCCATCGGGCATCGCTACGTGCATGATCGTCGTGTCGGCATTGAAGTAAGTGATCGGCGCGGGCATCAGGGCGGTACGCCATGCGAACATACCGGTCAGGGCCACGACTGCGACGACCGCAGCCGTTCGGAGCAGGGAGTGTATACGAATGTGTCCGAAAAGGTTCGAGAGACGATGGGGCCGCTGCGCCGTGCAGGGAGCGTTTTCGAGCGCATCGATCCGACTGTTGAGTCGGTTGAGCGAACGGATGAAACGCGCCGGACCGTAGAGGGTCGAACGCCACTTTGCGAATCGTTGTCGGACGGCGCGTAGTTCGGCAACTTCGCGCCGGTGTTTTTCACTGGTTGCTAACCACTGCGACAGTTCCTGTTCCTCTTCGGAAGTAGCTGTCCCGTCGAAATATTTCCAAATGATCCGTTCGTCGAACGGATGTTGCGAGTCTTCGTTTTTCACGGTCGTGCGTATTGACTTTCCGATTATAATACACACGAGTCGGGGAAAGCACCTATTCGTCGACCGCTTTTATTGTCCCAAGATGTAAATCGTCAACAGCAAAAACATTTTCAGATGGCCCAGTTTGCCGCGTAATTGCCGCAACGCATTGTTGATATGATTCTCGACGGTCGAAACGCTGATATTCAGCCGCTCCGAGATCTCTCTGTTCGACAGCCCCTCGAAATGGCTCATACGGAATACTTCGCGGCATTTCGGCGAGAGCGTTTCGACGACTGCGTCGAGTTCGTCGGCGATCTGCCGTGCGTAAAGATTCCTGATAATTTCGTTTTCGTCGGGGTCGTAATAGGTGCAGAGTTGCTGTTCGATTTGCAGTTTTGTCTGCGACCGGTAGGACGAGGCATAGTTTTTCGACCGTAGTACGTTGAGCGCGGTGCGGTAGACCGCACGCAAAAGATAGCCGCGCAGCGAACCGTCGTTGCGCAGTTTGTCGCGGCCGACCCAGATGCGGACGAAAACCTCCTGTACGACGTCATCCGCGTTTTCGTCGCCGACGATGAGCTCCGCGTAATTGACTAATGGTGCCCAGAATATGCCGTAGAGTTCGTTGAAAGCCGTGCGTTCGCCCTTCTTCAATCGTTCGATCAGTATCGATTCCTCTGCCTTCATTGGTCTAAAATCCTTACAAATATAATACTATTCCGCCATACTGCAAGAGGGGAGGGACTCTTCGCGGGACGGCGGGAGCACCGTTGTTTTGATCGGGGCGGCGGTTTCGGCCAAAGGGGGCGCCGAAACAGTATACCTGTCGATGGTGGAATCGGGATTCGGACTCGAAGGAGTGCAGTTGCGGATTGTCGGGAAAGGGCGTTCGGAACGGATACGGGATTTTCACGGGGATCGAAAAAAATATCCTGCTGACGAATCAGCAGGATATCTGGTGCCCAGGACAGGGATTGATTTATGAAAACATATACAAACAACTGAAATTTGAATATATTTATAATATATTGAAATATAGTATATTAAAATTATATGCTATGAAATGTATTTTGTCTGTTTTTAGCTGTTTTGCAAAAATGCGGACACGGTGCGGACACGAAAGTATTGCTGTATTCGAATATAAATCATATCTTTGTAGAGTATAAAATGAGGATGTATGGCAAAAGTTACATATGTTTTGGCACAAGGGGAGAACAGTGCGGGAGAATCGCAAGTTAATTTCCGTGTCTATGTTTCCCGTGAATCGCGTGTACGAGTGCCATCCGGCATTTGGATCAATCGGAAACGCTGGGGAAAGAAAAACGACATTAATATTCCGAATATTCCGGGAGAAGAACGCGATGCGCTGTTGGCAAAGCGGGCGAAATTGAAAGAACTGGTCGATGTGATTGAAACCTCGGTCGAGGCGGCAGACGATAAGTCGACCGTTACGCGTGAGTGGCTCGAAAAGTTGATCCGGCGCACTTTGCGGCCAAAGACGGCGACTTCCGTCGAGGAAAAGAAAATAGGCTTTTTCCCGTTGACGGATGAATACCTCGCTACGCATAAATTGTCCGAGTCGCGTGTCAAACATTTCAATGTGCTGGTGCGGACGTTGAAGCGATATGAGTTGTATCGTAAACTGTCGAACCGACGGTTCGTCTTAGATGTACACACTGTATCCCCGACGACACTCGATGATTTCGGAGCATTTCTGATGAAAGAACCGGAGATCTTCGATGAACATCCGGAGTTGTACGACGAGGTGCCGTATGCCCGGCCGAAGGTGAGGAAGAATCTGCCTGTGAAGCGCGGCCCCTACCTCAATGCTGCGGGAGAAACTGTAATTCCCGGCCGCCCGAAAGAGCGGGGTATGAATTATGTTTCGGACATGTTGATTCGTCTGCGGTCGTTCTATGTATGGCTCAATGATAATGGACATACCTCCAATGATCCGTTCAAGCAGTATAAGATCGCGGAGATTGTCTACGGTACGCCTATCTATATTACGACCGACGAACGCAAACAGTTGGCCGAAGCGGATATGGGGGATGACAAGCAGCTGGAGACGCAGCGAGATATTTTTGTTTTCCAATGTATGATCGGCTGTCGGGTGAGCGACCTTTATAGGATGACCTATGCCAATATCATCGGCGACTGCATCGAGTATGTTCCCCGCAAGACGCGCGACGATCGGGTGGTGACGGTCTCGGTGCCGCTGATCGGTGCTGCGAAAGAACTGATTCGCAAATACCTCGATGAGAACCGTGGAACGCTGTTCCCATTTATTTCGGAGCAGAAATACAATGTTTATATCAAAGCGGCCTTCCGTAAGGCGGGACTGACGCGTATGGTGACGACGATCGACCAGCGAACGCGGCAGAATGTTCAGGTGCCGATCTGCGACCTTGCTTCGTCTCATATGGCGCGTCGGACGTTTATCGGGAATGTTTATAAAAGTGTGAAAGACCCCGCGATCGTGGGAGCGATGTCCGGACATAAGGACGGCAGCCGGGCGTTCGCCCGTTATCGCGATATTGACATGGATATCAAGCGTGATGCAGTGAGCGTGTTGGAGTAGAATTTGTTTTGTCGATAAATTTATATAAATTTGCGACAGATATATGTGGATAAATAGATGCAAATAATAGAAGATAATATACTTAAAAAGATAAAGAAGTGCGGACGGGGTAGACTGTATTCCGCATCCGATTTCGCTGTATACGGATCGGCCGTATCGGTTGCGAAAGCATTGGAACGGCTTACTCGAAAAGGCGGTTTGGTCCGTATTGCAAGGGGCCTCTATTGCTATCCCAAAATCGACAGGAAGTTCGGACTGGGCATACAATACCCGACTGTCAATGAAATCGCTGAAAAGGTAGCCCGGCAGAGCGAAGCCCGAGTTGTTCCGACGGGTATGCACGCGTTGAATATGCTGGGATTATCTGCCCAGGTACCGATGAACTATGTGTTTTATACGGACGGCAATTCTCGGACGGTCAATCTGTTCAACGGTCGCAAATTGCAATTCAAGCGTGTGGCGCTTAAAAATCTGGCCTATCAGAATAAAACGTTGATGCTCGCTGTGTTCGCTCTGAAGGAGATCGGTCGGCCGCAGGTGACGGAGGAGCACATCGCCCAACTGAAAACGATATTCGCCCGGATTCCGAAGTCGAGCATTCTGCCCGATCTGCGGTTGGTGCCGGCCTGGATTCGTAAAATCATTATGTCGTTCTATGAAAAATAATTTTTGGACGTTTTCCGACGAGCAGAAAAGTATGTTCGTTGCACAAACGAGCGAGCGTGTCGGGCTTCCTCCGCAGGCTGTCGAGAAGGACTGGTGGGTGACGATGACGCTGAAAGCCTTGTTCGAATCGTCGTGCCGGGACTTCATCACCTTCAAGGGCGGTACGTCGTTGAGCAAGGGTTGGCATGTCATAGAACGCTTCTCGGAGGACATCGATATTGCGATCGACAAGTCCTTTTGGGGAATTGCCGGGGATAACAAGTCGCAGCGCGATCGGATTCGGAAACTTTCGCGGGCCTATATCGAGCAGCGGCTCGTTGTGGAAATGCGGACATTGCTGGAAGGATATGGGGCATCCGATTTTGAGTTGCGTGCCGTTCCGGCGCAGGACTCCGATGCCGATCCGACGCTGGTGCTGCTGCCGTATCGAAGCATTTATGCGAATATCGAGTATGTGGAATCGCAAATCCGGATCGAATTCAGCTGCCGGTCGATGAGAGAACCGCGTGAGCGGATTGAGATTCGTCCGCTGATTGCCGAGGCATATCCCGGCGTATTCGGAGAATTGGTGTTCCCGATTTATGCGGTCGTGCCGACACGGACGTTTTTGGAGAAAGCGTTTCTGCTGCATGAAGAGTTTCAGAAAGAGAATCCGCGCGTCGAGCGAATGACACGCCATCTGTACGATTTGGAACGGCTGATGGATACGGATTTCGGGAAGACAGCCTTGGCCGATCCGAAAATGTATGCCGAGATTGTCAGGCATCGCAGCATATTCAATACGATTCGAGGAGTCGATTATCGGACGCACCATCCGAGCCGGATCAATTTTATTCCGCCCGAAAAATTGGCGGAGGTATGGCGTAGGGATTATGAACGGATGCAGGAGTATTTCATCTACGGAGATTCGTTGCCATACGATCGACTGATCGTACGGATGGCGGAGTTGCGGGATCGGTTTCGGGAAGTTGTAATGGAGGATGATTTTTTCTGCGAATCGTAACTATGAATTCCGAGTATTATTTCCAGAAAGGTCTTCGTCTGATCGTGGCGGGTGTCGTGGTTCTTGCCTTGATCGTTTTATTCTGTGGCATGGTCTCACAGGGATTTCCGCTTTGGCTGGCGGTTGTTCTGCTTGTCCCTGCAGGACTTGGCGTGGTCGGATTTTACTTTTTCAGCCTGGGTAGTTCGGCTGACCTCTCGGAACGTTTTTTCCGTCGGTTTGGGCGTAGTCAGCCGAGTGGCGAAGAGAAAACAACGACAGAAGGAGTCGGTTCCGAACAGCGGTGTGAAAGGAGTCCGGATGCAATCGTGTCGGAATCCGCCGTCATTTCTGCCGACCCGGTTCCGGACGATCGGATTCTCGAAAATGCACTCGCCACCGTCTACGAATATACCGATAAGGATTTGGGCGATGCCATTGACGAGACGAACCTGCGAATTTTGCGACGACGCTTGCTTTATCTGGCATGTATGACGCCTGTTCCGAGCGATGTGCCGCAGGTTCGGCTTCGGCATGATCGGGTGAGCTATGGGGATTTGTGTCACTACGGTTGGAACGTCTGGAATGCTTTTAAGGGCGCGACCAATCGTTTTTACGACCAGACCGAATTGGCGGAATGGCTGAAAGCGAGCTTCGAGTCTTTGGCCAAATACAATACGAAGACGTTGCGGGCCAAACTCCGGGCGACGGACGGAGGTTATCGTATCCGATTGATCGATAACCTGAAAGAATATATCCAAAAATAACGAGCTGTATAAGCGTGAAATATTCCCTGTACCGACCGGGTGCAGGGAATTTTCTTGCTGTTGTCGTGCAATTGCAAAATGCTGGTAAGTAGCAATATCTGAAATTGTTTGCCGGTGCAAATGCGGTGATTCGATTGCAAAAACAGGTGCAGGAAAAGCACCTGTTATTTTCGCCGCCGAACCTGCTGTTCAGGTTCGGTTAAATCATCGTATTATGGACTTAAAACAATTGAGCGAGCTGGGCGGTGAAGTGAATGTGACCGTCCGTCTGGAAGACCTCCGGCAATGGCACAGGGAGTTGACGGCAGCCGTGTCGCCACCATCTGTAATGCCGGTTCCGCAACACGCAGGCGAATTGTACACGCGAAAACAGACCATCGCGTTGTTGGGTGTCGATTCTTCTACGTTGTGGCGATGGGCCAAGAGCGGTTATCTTGTTCCCGTGGAGTACGGCGGGCAACGCCGTTATCGCGTGGCAGATGTGCAACGGATTCTAAACGGAGACAGCCATGCCCGCTAAAACAGTGAAAAGAGAAAGTACCTACCTGCGCGTGGGAACTACCATCTACAAGCGGGTCCGCAGCCGTTGAGCAGCGGCCGGAGCGTCGAAACGCTTATTCCGTGGAATGTCGAAACCTTGCGTCAGGATTACGGGAAAAGCTATCTGGCTTGCATCCCGAAATACGACGGCTTCTGCACGGTTCCCGACCACACGAACTATCGCCGGGAGATCGACGGTTTTTTGAACCGTTACGAGCCTATTCCGTTTCAGCCTGTGGAGGGTATCTTTCCGCACATCCACGACTTTCTTGCTCATATCTTCGGTGAGCAGGTCGAACTGGGGGACGACTATCTGCAACTGCTCTACCTGCGCCCCTTGCAACGGTTGCTAGTATTATTGCTGGTGTCGGATGAACGCAACACGGGAAAGACGACCTTCCTCAATCTCTTAAAGTCGATCTTCGACGGAAACGTTACCTTCAATACCAACGAAGATTTGGCTGTGCCTTCCTCTTTCGACCTCGGTAATTCAAATAAATTCGATTACTCTCGGTTTGGCGTCGGTTCCGCTCGCAGTTCAATGACGACTGGACGGGTAAGCTACTGATCTGCGTGGATGAGGTGCTGCTCAACCGTCGCGAAGATTCCGAGCGGATCAAGAGCCTATCGACCGCACGCAGCTACAAGGCTGAGGCGAAAGGCCGCCACCGCCGGGAGGTGAAGTTTTTCGGCAAGTTTGTCCTCTGTTCCAACAACGAGCGCAATCCCGTCCTGATCGAGGCGGCGGAAACCCGCTACTGGGTGCGGCGCGTGCCGCTGCTCCCGTATGACGACCAACACCTGCTGGCCAAAATGTGGGCCGAGATACCGGGGCTGCTCTTTTATCTGCAACAATGTATGCTCTCGTCACATGAAGAGAGCCGTATGTGGTTTGCGCCCCGGCTGCTGGTCACCGATGCCTTGCGGCGGATCGTACACTACAACCGCAGCAAGACCGAAACCGAAATGCTGTCGATCATCCGCGATATCATGGATGCCGAGAATCTTGCGGAGTATCGGTTTGACGTGAGCGATATGGTCAATATGCTGGAGATACGCGGCGTTCGCTCGGACCATCCCGCCGTGCGGCGGATTCTTGCCGAAAATTGGCAACTGCGTCCCGCACCTCCGACCTATTAAACGCTATACGATCACCTATAACGGCGAAACGCAGCGACAAGACAGCAAGACGGCACGGGTCTATACCGTCACGCAGGAACAGTTCGGCGGGTTACTGAACGATGCAGCGATGTAAGAATGTTGAAAAAAGAAAGTAGCTTTCTTATTTTCATAATCTTACATTTCTTACAAATCTTCTTACAAAGTCTTACGGACTTACAGCACCGTGCGCCGTGTAAGAGAGTTGTAAGACGCCAATCTTTTCTTTCACTGAATTTTACACTATTTTCTTAACAAACTTACGAAAAAATGACTGTCATACCATACTGTAATCGGATTTCCATCCACGATTTTCTTACCCGACGGGGCATTCAGCCCAAATACGAACGCAACGGCTACGGCATGTATCTTTCGCCTTTGCGGGAAGAGCGCACGCCAAGCTTCAAAGTGGACTACGTGCGGAATCTCTGGTACGACTTTGGACTGGGCGAAGGCGGTTCCATTATCGACCTCGTGATGCGGTTGGAACGGTGCGACAGCCGCGAAGCTGTCCGACGGCTGCAAAACAGTGAAAAAAGGAACACCGGTTCTGCTTCTATTTCTCTGAGTATTTACGAGCGTCCAGCCGTCGGAAGGCCCTCGCCGGTCGTGCGTCCGGTCGCCGTTCCCGCGCTCTGTATCCTCTCCGACACACCGCTTCGTCATTCGGTATTGCTCGACTATTTACGGCGGTGCGGTATCGTTCCGGAGGTTGCCTGCACTTATTGTCGGGAGATACGCTATACGATCAATGGCAGAAAATATTTCGCCATCGGATTTCCGAACGATGCCGGCGGATGGGAGTTACGCTCGGAATGTTTCAAAGGAAGTGCATCGCCCAAACAGATTACGACGATCGACAACCGCACCGATACGGTAATCGCCTTCGAGGGGTTCATGGATTTTCTCTCCTGCCTTTCGACGAAGCGCCCCGACCAACTACGCATCGACGTAATAGTATTAAACTCGGTCGTCAATCTTCCGAAAGCGCTTCCGTTTCTCGCACGCCATTCGACGATTCATGCTTTCTTCGACAATGACGATGCGGGTCGTAAAGCGACCGCCGAGTTGATTCGTCTTTGCCCCCGCAGCGAAGTCGTCGATCAAAGCTGTTTCTATTCCGGACACAAGGACGTCAACGACTATCTGATCGCCCACATAAAAGACCCTGCGAAAAAGTTGGCGGCACAGAAAAACGCCTCCAAAACAAAGACGGTTCAATCTGTTCGGAATAATCCGCAACCCCTAAAAGTAAAAACAGCAGCGGTTGAGCCACAACGCCGGAAAGGGGTAAAGGTTTAGGAAGGCAAGTTTGTGTTTTCGTAAACGAAAACCGACTTGCGCCGAACATCCCGTTGGTCTAACTTCAACAAACCGATGAAACAAACACAGAACAAGGGCGGGCGGCCGGAATTGAATAAAGGTCGTGTTCGCCGATATATCGTCAGTACGCGGCTCGATACGGAGCATTATTTACGTCTTCGGTCATTGGCCCGTACTTCGGGGCAGCGTCCGGCGGAAATCGTCCGACAACTGCTTCGGACAGGAGCGGTACGAGAACGCCTGCGTCGCGAGCATCTGGATTTCATAACCCAGCTCAAAGGCATAGCTCGCAACTTGAATCAGCTGACACGGCTTGCCCATGCGAAAGGATTTTCAAGTGTCGCATCCCGTCACGCGGCCATTATGGCATGCCTCGAAGCCCTGCTAAAACAGATCCGCGATGATCGGTAAAATCATTGCCGGTTCATCCTTTGCCGGGACTGTCGGCTATGTGATGAAGGAACTGTCGCGCATCCTCGATGCCGAAGGCGTAAACCCGCCGGAGGTAAAGAACATAATCGAGGATTTTAAGGATCAGACCCGACTGAACCCTCGGTTGAAAAACACGGTCGGGCATATCTCCCTCTCGTTTTCGCCGAAAGAAGCACTGTACATGACCGATGCGCTGATGACGCAGATCGCCAAAGAATATATGCAGAAAATGGGTATTACCGACACGCAATATCTGCTGGTACGTCACCTCGACCAGCCCCATCCTCACTGCCATCTGGTCTATAACCGGGTCGGGAACAAGGGGCAGACTATATCGGACAAGAATATTAAAATACGCAATACGAAAGTCTGCCGGGAACTAACCGAGAAATACGGGTTGCATCTTGCGCCGGGAAAGGACAGCGTGCGGCGGGAGCGATTGCGCGAACCGGACAAGACCAAATACGAAATATATGATGCGATCAAAAGATGTCTGCCCAAATGTAAGAGTTGGAACGATCTGGAAGGTAGATTAAAAGAGCAAGACATCGACGTCCGCTATAAGTATTGCGGAAATACCGACCGAAAACAAGGCGTTCTATTTTCAAAAAACGACTTCGAGTTTTCGGGGTCGAAGATCGACCGGCAATTCAGCTTCTCGAAACTGAATCGGCATTTTGCATACGCGCAACAGCAAACCCGACATCGAAGCGCTATTGTCAAAGACTTCCATGCGGCGGCAGGTTCCTACCGTTCGGCCTTCTCCGATCTGTTCGGAACGGGTGGCGGAAAGACCGACACGGATAGGCCGACGGTCAATTTCGGCGGTAATATCGGCGAACTTCCGTTGCCGCCGAATAGTTCGCCGGTCGAATTGTCCGAAGCCCAATTGCAACGCAAACCCGGCGAGAGTCCCGAAGAGTACCTTGCCCGCATCACGGCATTACTCAATACCGTCGCCGAAGCGATGGCGATTGCCGCAATGGAACGGGAACGTCGCTTGCGAGAACGCATGACCAAACCCAAGCAGAAATTGTAAACAGGAAGCGATACAACCATGAAAGAGAATAACATGATGTCCTACGAAATGTATGAGGACTTCAAGGAGACGATGGTCAAAACCATCAAGACCGAACTAGCGGCAAAAACAGCGAACAATAATCAATCAAGCGACAATGACTTGTCGCAACGATTGGAGCAAATCGTATATACAGAACAAGAGCGGCATCAGGCGATAATAATCCAGCTTGCCGGACGATTGGAGAGCATAGAGCAGAACTATACCAAAACGCAAACCGGTATCAATAATCTGCAAGCATCTGTCGAGGCAATCAAAATCCCCGCCGAACTGCCGCCGAGAATAATCCGACACCGAGTGATTTTCAGCGCCGAATCCCCATTCGTCATTTATTTGGTGCTGTTCCTTTTCATAAGTTGCATGATCTTGTCGTCGGCACTCTATTTCGCTACCCGACCGAACCGCGACCGCATCGACAACGACCTGAAATACCGCTATATAAAGATGAAAGGCGACGCGACACCCGAACGCATCGCCGAATTGGAAGAGCTATTCGAACTAAACCGCGACAACGCAAAAATCCGTCAGATGAAAAAAGACGTCGAAGAATATGAACACACTATCCGCCAGAAAATCGAACTCGAAGAACAGACGAGACTGAAAGAACGGGAAGTCGAACATTTAACCAATAAAGCTAACTCGATAAAAAAGAAATAATTATGTCACATGTTCGCGGCTTGCAGTTGCGTAATAACCAAATAATTTACTACATTTGTATTTAATTGGGTGTATTGTAATCCCGATGAAAGTAATATGGTTCGAGAGAAACAAATAGAAGAAAGTTTTATTCGAAAACTGACCGAACAATTAAAATATGTTTATCGTGATGATATTCACGATAGAAACTCCCTCGTGGCTAATTTCAGGCAGAAATTCGAGGCCTTGAATCGTGTGAAGTTGTCCGATTCGGAATTCGATCGGTTGCTCGAGGAGATCATCAATCCTGATGTTTTTGCCTCATCCAAAAGATTGCGCGAGCGAAATACATTCATCCGCGAAGACGGAACACCGTTGCAATACACGCTGGTCAATATCAAAGATTGGTGTAAGAACGATTACGAGGTAATCAACCAGTTGCGGATGAATACCGATAACAGTCACCATCGTTACGATGTCATTCTGCTGATTAACGGTATTCCAGTCGTGCAGGTCGAATTAAAAGCCTATGATGTCAGTCCGCGGCGTGCCATGCAGCAGATCGTGGATTACAAAAACGATCCAGGGAATGGCTACACTAAATCCCTGCTCTGTTTTATTCAGTTGTTTATAGTAAGCAACCAAAGCAATACTTACTATTTCACGAATAACAACAACCAGCATTTCTCTTTCAATGCGGACGAACAATTCCTCCCGGTCTACCAGTACGCGACGGAACGAAATACGAAAATAACCAACCTCAATGCCTTTTCGAGTGCTGTGCTTGCCAAGTGCGAACTCGGCAAGATGATCAGCCTCTATATGGTATTGATTGCGAGCGAGCAAAAATTGTTGATCATGCGTCCGTATCAGATTTATGCCGTAAAAGCGATTATGGATTGCGTACATGAGAACCGCGGCAACGGCTATATCTGGCATACGACGGGCAGCGGTAAGACGCTCACTTCTTTCAAGGCTTCCACTTTGATGAAAGACAATCCGGACATCGACAAATGCCTGTTTGTCGTGGACCGAAAAGATTTGGATCGTCAAACACGCGAGGAGTTCAACAAATTTCAGGAAAATTGCGTCGAGGAAAACACCAATACGGAAGCACTCGTTCGGCGGATGTTGTCGGATGATTATGCCGATAAAGTGATTGTTACGACCATCCAAAAGCTGGGTATCGCTCTTGATCCGAAGCATAAAAAGAATTACCAAGAACGATTGAAGCCATTGAAGAATAAGCGTATCGTATTCATTTTCGATGAATGCCACCGTTCTCAATTCGGTCATAATCATAAAGCGATCAAGGAGTTTTTCCCTAATTCGCAACTATTCGGTTTTACCGGTACGCCTATTTTCGACGAAAATTCGACCTATACGCAAATAGACGGTGAAGAGGGTTCGTACAAAACGACCGCCGATATTTTCGAGAAAGAGTTGCACGCTTATACGATTACACACGCCATCGATGACGAAAACGTATTGCGTTTCCATATCGATTATTTCAAGCCAGACGGCGAAAATCAACAGAAAGGAAGTACCCTTACAAAACGAGCTATCGTAGACGCCATATTGAGCAGGCATGATACAGCGACCGATTCACGCCGATTCAATGCTATTATGGCGACAGGCGGCATTAATGACGCTATTGAATACTACAATCTGTTCAAGGAGATTCAGCAGGAAAGAATGACGAAAGATTCCGACTACGAACCGTTGAATATTACTTGCGTCTTCTCCCCGCCGGCCGAAGGTAACAAGGATGTGCAACAAATACAGGAGGATTTGCCTCAAGAGCGTTTCGATAACCAGCAGGAGCCCGACAAGAAAAAAGCGGCTCTCAAGATGATTATTGATGATTATAACAAGCAATACGGGACAGATCATTCGATTGCAGAGTTCGATGCTTATTATCAAGACGTTCAAGGGCGTATCAAGTCTCAGAAATACAGCAATAAAGACATTCCGCATAAGGATAAGACCGATATTACCATTGTCGTCGATATGTTGCTGACGGGATTCGATTCCAAATACCTGAATACGTTGTATGTCGATAAGAACTTGAAATGGCATGGTCTGATCCAGGCTTTTTCGCGCACGAACCGTATTTTGAACGGCACGAAACCTTACGGCAATATCCTCGATTTCCGGTGTCAGGAAGCAGCGGTCGACGAGGCGATCGCTCTTTTCTCCGGAGAAAAAACAGAGGAGGATCCCAAACGAATTTGGCTGGTCGATCCGGCCCCGAAGGTTATCGAAAAATACGAGGAGGCCATTTCCAAACTGGAAGAATACATGCAATCGCACGGTTTGGAGTGCAAGCCCGAGGAGGTCAATAATCTCCGCGGCGATGAAGCTCGCGCCGGATTTATCAACTGTTTCAAAGAGGTACAACGTTTCAAAACCCAGTTGGAACAGTATACAGATATAAAGGCGGATGACAAAGCCAAAATCGAATCGCTGTTACCCGAAGACACGCTTCGGGCTTTCAAGGGGATGTATCTCGAAAAGGCCCGTGAACTGAAGAAAAAACGAGAAAAAAGAGGTAGCAAAGAAGTTAGCCAACAGATTGAGGACCTCGATTTCGAGTTCGTGCTGTTCGCATCGGCGATTATCGATTACGACTATATCATGGGGCTTATCGCCCGATATACGAATCGGGGTACTGACAAAAAGCAGATTACCAAAGAGCAGCTTATCGCATTGGTTGCATCGAGTGCGAACCTGATGGAGGAGAGAGATGACATCGTCGCCTACATCAATAGCCTCGATGAGATCAACGGCAAGACCGAACAGGAAATTAAGAACGGTTATGAGCTTTTCAAGGCGGAAAAATATAAAAACGAGATTACGTCCATAGCTGCCAAATATGGATTGGAGTTTTCTGCATTGGATGCGTTTGTCCAAGAAATCATCGAACGCGAAATCTTCGACGGCGAAAAACTCGGTGACCTGCTCGCCCCGCTCGGCTTGGGTTGGAAAGCCCGCACCCAAAAGGAATTGGCATTGATGGACGAGCTGGTCCCCTTGTTGAAACGACTGGCCGACGGCCACGAAATATCAGGACTTTCGGCTTATGAAAACTAACGGAAAAGATACGAAACTGGGTGTTGTTCCTGCCTTGCGGTTTCCGGAATTCGACAATTATTGGGATATTAAAGAATTGTCTAAAATCGCAAATCTAATTAAAGAGAGAGCAAGAAATGGCAACTATACACCAATGAGTGTTACGTCTGGAGTTGGGTTAGTCTCTCAAAAAGAAAAATTTGGACGCGATATTTCAGGGAATCAATATAGCAGTTATTTTGTTATAAGAAAAGGGGACTTTGCGTATAACAAGAGTGCAACGAATCTATATCCGGAAGGATATATTTCCATGCTCAAAAAACTTGAAATAGCAGCTGTTCCTAATAGTATATTCACTTGTTTCAAAGTAAATCGAAAAGAGGTATTACCAGAATATCTCGATTACTTATTTGAAAATAATTATCATGGGAAATGGCTTCGTAAGTTTATTGAGGTTGGAGCTCGTGCTCATGGATCTTTAAGTATTGATACCAAAAAACTTTTCGAACTTCCGATAGTATTCCCTTCAATAAACGAGCAACAAAAAATCGCAGATTGCCTCTCTTCTATCGACGCATTGATAAAGGCAACGGAGAATAAAATAGATGAACTGAAAGCCCATAAAAAAGGCTTGATGCAGCAACTTTTCCCCGCCGAAGGAAAAACGACTCCGGTCCTTCGTTTTCCGGAATTTCAAAATATTGGAGAATGGAATGTAATAGAATTAGGGAAACTTGCATCACGCGTAATCAAGAAAAACAGACTGGGATATATTAGTAAAGTTTTAACAAATTCCGCAGCAGGTGGTGTAGTGGACCAAGCAGAATATTTCGACCGAAATATTGTAAGCGAAAACAACTTGCATAACTATTATGTTATTGAAAATGGCGATTATGTTTATAATCCTCGTGTATCTGCATCTGCTCCAGTCGGCCCAATTTCAAAAAATTATATAGGCCAGGGGGTAATGTCTCCTCTATATATTATTTTCCGATTTCACAACATTGAAAATGAATTTTATAATCAATATTTTAAAACAAAATATTGGCATAAGTATTTGAAAAATGTAGCTAATCAAGGAGCGCGATTCGACAGAATGAATATCGCTACTAATGATTTTATGAATATGCCGCTCCCGGTTCCGGCTCAAGCTGAACAGCAAAAAATCGCCGATTGCCTCTCCTCTATCGATGATTTAATAATGGCCCAGACAAATCGGCTCGAAGCCCTCAAAGCCCACAAAAAGGGGCTGATGCAGCAACTTTTCCCGAACATAGATGAATGTTAGCATGGAACAATTAGCGACAAAAATAGCCAAACTAAAAAAGAACATTGTTCTTATATACGCATTCAACGGAACGGGAAAAACACGCTTATCCGTTGCCTATAAAAACATTACAAAGAAAAACAATAAAGGCAATCATGCCGGTGTCTATTACAATGCATACAGCGAAGACCTATTTGTGTGGGATAATGACGAGGAGCACGACGGGCAGAATATCCGATTGATGATTCAATCCAGCACACTCAATCAATACCATCAGTTATTCGACGAAGATAAATTAAGAGAACATTTAACGCCTTATAAGCCTAAATTCGATTTCCGGTTCCATCTTTATCCGGACGCTGCGCAAGGTATCGAGTATGTACAATTCTTTGTAAAAAAGGATGAAACGGCAAAAGAGGACGATGCACAAGGAAACGAGGACATCCCTATCAAAATCTCGCGAGGCGAGCAACAGATATTTATCTGGTGTTTCTTTCTTGCCTTGTTTGATATAGACGGATGGACGGGAGAAGGGAAACAATCGCAACACTTCTTTATCGACGATCCGGTTTCGAGTTTGGACGACCACAATATTTTCATTACGGTTTCATCGATTATGGATCTGATTGATCGCCATTTCAAGAATAGAAAAATCATTATCACGACACATCATATCGGGCTATTCTCGATTTTATGCGATTGGCTCAAAAAAGGCGAAAAGGCCAGCTCGTATAGGGACTATTTGCAGCTGTATATCTTGAAAAAGGATGGTGAGAACGTCGATTTTCACAATCCGAGTAACGATGTGTTTCTCTATCATCTGGAGTTGCTTCAAGTTCTCAAAAAAGCACTCGACGAGGATCGAATCTATGCATATCATTTTGCATTATTACGGCAGATTTTGGAGAATATAGCATCGTTTTTGGGTGTAGGCAGATTTGCATATGTTTTGGAACAAATCGGGCTGACCGATACGGATGAAATGGCCCGCATCGTCAATACGTTATCCCACAAAACCGTTTTCAGATATGAGGCCAAAGAGTTAGTTCCCGACAATAAGGAACTATTCAAAAAGATTTTCGATGGAATTATTACTAAATATAACTTCGTATTACACGCATAATGACCGCTATAGAACAACAAAAATTAGGTAAAGCCCTTTGGGGCATTGCAGACAAACTGCGAGGAGCGATGAACGCGGACGACTTCCGCGATTATATGCTTTCATTTCTGTTTCTGCGCTATCTGTCCGACAATTACGAAGAAGCCGTAAAAAAAGAGCTCGGTTCGGACTATCCGAACACGCCGACGGACGTAATGCAGAAATTGAAGGTAAATACACCCCTGCAAATCTGGTACGACGAGAACCCCGCTGATATCGCAGATTTCGAGAAGCAGATGCGGCGTAAGATTCATTATGTAATCGATCCGCAATATCTGTGGAAAAACATATACGAGTTGGCCCGAACGCAGAGCAACGATTTGTTGCAAACACTACAAGACGGCTTCAAGTACATTGAAAACGAATCGTTTGAAAGTACGTTCCAAGGATTGTTCTCGGAAATCAATCTCGATTCTGAAAAATTAGGGAAAAACTATACCGAACGCAATAAAAAGTTATGCGAGATTATAACGCGGATCGCAGACGGTATCACGGCATTTTCTAACGACTCCGATACGCTGGGCGACGCTTACGAATATCTGATCGGCCAATTCGCGGCCGGTTCGGGAAAGAAAGCCGGCGAATTTTATACTCCGCAACAGGTTTCGACCATCCTTTCGAAGATTGTGACATTGGACAGCCAAGATCCGACGACCGGTCCGAAAAAGAGAATAGACAAGGTTCTCGATTTCGCTTGCGGTTCCGGATCGCTACTTCTGAATGTCCGTCATCAGATGAACCGCGACGGCAGACGCGGCATCGGCAAGATTTACGGACAGGAGAAGAATATCACGACTTACAACCTCGCACGCATGAATATGCTGCTGCATGGGGTGAAGGACTCCGAGTTCGAGATTTTTCATGGAGATACTCTTCTCAACGATTGGGATATACTAAATGAAATGAATCCGTCGAAGAAAATAGAATTCGATGCGATCGTCGCCAATCCACCGTTCAGTTATCGTTGGGAGCCGAAGGAGGATTTAGCAAATGATTTCCGGTTCCGTAATTACGGCGTTGCTCCGAAATCGGCCGCCGACTTCGCCTTTTTATTGCATGGATTTCATTTCCTACGGGAAGACGGTACGATGGCGATTATTCTGCCTCACGGCGTATTGTTTCGCGGGGGTGTGGAAAAGAATATCAGAACCAAATTGTTGAAAGACGGTAATCTCGATGCAGTTATCGGATTGCCTGCCAACCTTTTCTTTTCCACGGGTATTCCCGTTTGCATCTTAGTACTGAAGAAATGTAAGAAATCAGACGACATATTGTTTATCAATGCTAGCGAAGGATATAAGAAAGATAAGCGGCAAAACCGATTACGCGAAGGCGAAAACGGCGAGCCGAACGATATTCAAAAAATAGTAGACACTTACCAATTCCGCCGAGAGGAACCACGTTATTCCAAGAGGGTTTCGTTGGAGCGAATCGAACAGGAGGATTTCAATCTGAATATTACCCGTTATGTCAGCACGGCCCAAGAGGAAGAGCCGATCGACCTGCAAAAAGTCAATAACGAATTGAAAGAGATTGCAAGGCGGTCGAAAGAGGCATTAGATCGCCATAATGAGTTTCTCAAAGAATTAGGATTACCACCTATCGCCGATTAAGAGTAACCGCCCGCACTTTTGAGTGCGGGCGGTTACTCTATAATTTGTACGGTCGTATTACAAATGTATGACAAAATAAAAAGAAAACCGCGCTGCAGCTATATGCAGCGCGGTTTCTATGAGGTCTGAAGCGAACGGTCTGAAAGAAGTCTTGGGAATGTGGGTCGGCAAATCAGAAAGTTCTTCTTTTTGGATGGGTGTCCTGACTGATTTAAAAGCACGTGGAGTTCAGGATATATCGATTACCTGTACGACAATCTGAATGGATTTACGGATACCATCCGTATCGTATCCCCTCAGTCATCCACTTAAATCTGCGTGGTACACCAAATCAGGAATTCCTGTAAATACGTTGTCTATAAGGATAAGAAAGAGTTTACGGCGGATATGAAGAATATCTATAATGCTCCCAAGGCTGCCGCAGAGCTTGACAATCTGAAAAATGGGGAGGAAAGTATCCCTATGCTATACTCTCGTGGAGAAACAACTGGCTGGGATGACCTGACTGTTTTCTTCCAGTTCCCGATGGAAATCAGAAAAATAATCTACACAACCAATCTCATTGAAAATCTGAACGGAAAAATCAGAAAGTATACCAAATCAAAGTTTTCATTCCCTTCGGATGATGCCGTAAAAAGACCGTGTATCTTTCACTTATGGAGATTGAAAAGAAATGGACAATGCCTATTTCAAACTGGGGCTTGATTA